>Ga0073928_10000739_pt1 | contig 70522 bp, 43 predicted proteins | sample PaiPotPPA55metaG_FD_76969 | JGI IMG/M metagenome (GOLD analysis project Ga0073928, IMG submission 76969) | Iron sulfur acid spring bacterial and archeal communities from Banff, Canada, to study Microbial Dark Matter (Phase II) - Paint Pots PPA... ...
AGCGCTGGCGCAGATGCCGGAATCGCTCGACGCCGCCGAAGCCGCGCCGCTGATGTGCGCCGGAATCACCACGTTTAACGCCCTCCGCCACAGCGGTGCATTCCCGAGCGACCTCGTCGCGATTCAAGGTATCGGCGGACTCGGTCACCTGGGAATCCAGTTCGCCCAGAAGTTCGGCTATCGCGTAGCCGCAGTGGGCCGCGGCCCGGCCAACGCCGCGCTCGCGAAGAAACTGGGCGCGCATGTGTACATCGACAGCGCCGCCACCGAGCCCGCTGCCGAGCTGCAAAAACTTGGCGGCGCGCGCGTGATTCTCGCCACCGCTCCCAGTGGGAAGGCGATGTCGGCTCTGGTCGCCGGCTTGGGCGCGAACGGTACGCTGGTCGTCATTGGAGCGGCGCCCGACCCTATCGAAGTCTCATCCGTCCCGTTGCTCTTGGCCAGAAGGGACATTAAGGGATGGTCGGCCGGAACCCCCACGGACTCCGAAGACACGCTGCGCTTCGCGGAAATGACCGGCGTCCGCCCCATGATCGAAAAATATCCGCTCGAGAAAGCCGCAGAAGGCTATGCCCGCATGATGAGCGGCAAGGCCGAATTCCGCGTCGTTCTTACCATGTGACGCCTGGCGCTCATTGCGCGGCCACCGCGGGAAGTCCCTTGTGCTCCGAGGCTGATATACTAAAATTGTGAGTTGGCGACCCGTTCATGAACAGGAGTACTCCCGCGCATGAGCACAGCCCCGAAAAATTCATTCTCCACGCGCTCGACGCTGCGCGTGGGCAACGACTCCTTCGCAATCTACCGGCTTGACGCGCTCGAGCGTTCCGGCGTTGGCAAAGTTTCCCGGCTGCCGTTTTCGCTGAAGGTTCTGCTTGAGAATCTTCTGCGCCACGAAGACGATCGCTTCGTCCACGCGAACGATATTCGTGCGCTCGCCACCTGGGACCCTTCGAACGCAGCCGGCGCTTCCGAGCAAGAGATCTCGTTCATGCCCGCGCGCGTCCTGCTCCAGGATTTCACCGGCGTTCCCGCCGTCGTTGACCTCGCGGCCATGCGCGACGCCATGCGCAACCTCGGCGGCGACCCAACCAAAATCAATCCCCTGCTGCCGGCCGAGCTCGTGATCGACCACTCCGTGCAAGTGGACAAATTCGGCGCCGCGAACGTGTTCGCGTTCAACGCCGAACTCGAAATGCAGCGCAACATCGAGCGCTACGCCTTCCTTCGCTGGGGCCAGAAAAGCTTCCGGAATTTCAAAGTCGTCCCGCCGGACACCGGAATCTGCCACCAAGTGAACCTGGAATATCTCGCGCGGGTCGTCTTCGGCCAAAAACAAAACGGCGAAATGGTCGCGTTCCCCGATTCTCTGGTGGGCACGGACTCGCACACAACGATGGTCAACGGCCTGGGAGTGTTCGGCTGGGGCGTGGGCGGAATCGAAGCGGAAGCGGCCATGCTCGGTCAGCCGTTATCCATGCTGATTCCGGCGGTGGTCGGATTCAAGCTCCACGGCCGCCTCGCCGAAGGCGCCACCGCCACCGACCTCGTCCTCACTGTCACGCAAATTCTGCGCAAGAAAGGCGTCGTCGGAAAATTCGTCGAGTTTTACGGCACGGGACTTTCCAGCCTCACGCTTCCCGACCGCGCCACGCTCGCCAACATGGCGCCGGAGTACGGCGCGACGATGGGCTTTTTCCCAGTCGATGGGGAAACTCTCTCGTACCTGCGCTTCACCGCGCGCGGCGAAGATCAAGTGCGCCTCGTCGAGGCGTACACGAAGGAACAGGGACTGTTCCGCACCGACCGGACTCCCGATCCCATTTTCTCCAACCGCCTCGAACTCGATCTCGCCACCGTCGTCCCCACGATGGCCGGACCGAAGCGCCCGCAGGATAGCGTTGCGCTGACGCAGGCGAAATCGGCGTTCGAGAAATCGCTCGAAGGGCAGCCTCCCAAGCACGTCACCGTGCAGAGCAACGGCGACTGCTTCGAATTGAGCGATGGCTCCGTCGTGATCGCCGCAATCACCAGCTGCACGAACACGTCGAATCCTTCGCTGATGCTCGGCGCAGGCTTGCTCGCGAAGAAAGCGGTCGAGCGCGGGCTTAGCACTCAGCCGTGGGTGAAAACGAGTTTCGCGCCCGGCTCGAAAGTCGTCACCGACTACATCGAGAAAGCCGGATTGTGGCCATACCTCGAATCGCTTCGTTTTCATCTCGTCGGATACGGCTGCACCACATGCATCGGCAACAGCGGACCTCTGTCTGAGCCGATCAGCAAAGCCATCAAAGAAAATAGCCTCGTCGCCGTTTCCGTTCTCAGCGGGAACCGCAATTTCGAGGGCCGCATCAATCCGCTCTGCCGCGCGAATTATTTGGCTTCGCCGCCGCTGGTGGTGGCGTACGCGCTCGCCGGCCGCATGGACATCGACATCGTCAACGAGCCGCTGGGCAAGGACAAGTCCGGGCAATCCGTGTATCTGCGCGACATCTGGCCCACCCCGGCGGAAGTCGAGACCACGATGCGCAACTCCGTCTCGAGCGACATGTTCCGCAAGGAATATGCCGACGTCTTCACGGGCGACGGTCGCTGGCGCGCGCTCCCGATTCCGGAAGGCGATCTCTACGCGTGGGACGCGAAGTCGACATACATCAAGAATCCGCCGTACTTCGAACAAATGCCCCTCACGCCCGGCGCGCTTTCCGACTTGCATGGCCTGCGCGCGCTGGCGCTTCTTGGCGACAGCGTCACCACGGATCACATTTCTCCCGCGGGTTCGATTCCGCCGGATTCGCCCGCCGGAAAATATCTGATCGCAAACGGCGTTCCGCCCAAGGATTTCAACTCCTATGGCGCGCGCCGTGGCAACCACGAAGTGATGATGCGGGGCACCTTCGCAAATATCCGCCTGCGCAACCAGCTCGCGCCCGGCACGGAAGGCGGCTGGACGATCCATCAGCCAGGCGCCGAAAAAATGACGATCTACGACGCCGCCATGAAATATCGCGATGAGAGTGTCCCGCTGATCGTCATTGCCGGGAAAGAATATGGTTCCGGGTCGTCACGCGACTGGGCCGCGAAGGGCACGATCCTGCTCGGAGTCCGCGCCGTCCTGGCGGAAAGCTTCGAGCGCATCCATCGCAGCAACCTCGTCGGGATGGGCGTGCTGCCGCTCGAATTTCTGCCGGGCGAGACTCCGAAATCGCTCGGGCTGACAGGGCTCGAGGTTTTCGACATCGAGGGCCTTGCGCAGAATTTCGAGCCGCGCAAGAAAATGAAGATTCGCGCTCGCAGCACAAATGGCACCGCGAACGGTCAGGACAAGACGTTCACCGCGGTTGCGCGCGTCGACACCCCGTTTGAAGTCGCCTACTACCAGCACGGCGGCATCCTGCACTACGTTTTGCGCCAGATGCTGGGCTAACGACATCGCTCGCTCCGGTGCCCGCCGGCTTTTCGCTCTTCTTTCGGATACCTCTCGAGTTACTTGACCCAAATTGTTCTTGACGCTCGCCTCCCGCCTCGTCAATATTTGGCTACACCGATAAGCTCCGTTTCACGTTCCGTCACGTCCAGCAGGGGTTGGGCGCGACCGGTGGTGAGCCTTCAGGGGGTTCGCGAATCGGGGTGCGGACTCCGTAGGACTCGGAATTCCTGGCAGAGGCGCCGTGCAGCCCAAGCCCATGGCTTTCGATAGGGTTCTGCTCGTAAGCGCATGCCTTGCCCTCTTCACGCTTTCAGCCGGAGCCCAGCAAGACCAGTCGCCGCAGAGCGCCGTTCAACCTCGCATCACGCAGCCGGTGGATGAAGGCAATCGGATCGCTCTCAAAGGCAACACGCATCCGCTGGCGCGCCCCGAATTTGACCGCGGCCCCGCTCCGGCGAACCTTCCGCTTAATCGCATGCTGCTCGTCCTCAGCCGCAGCCCGGAACAGGAAGCCGCGCTTGAGGCGTTGCTCGACCAGCAGCAGGATAAGTCCTCGCCGAATTATCACAACTGGCTCACGCCCGAGCAATTCGGCCAGCAATTTGGTCCAGCTGACCAAGATGTCCAGGCGGTGACCTCGTGGCTGCAAACGCACGGCTTTCGGGTGAACCGCGTGTCAAAAGGCCGCGTCGTCATCGAATTCTCAGGCACCGCCTCGCAGTTGCAGGAAGCGTTTCACACGGAAATTCACAAGTACGCCGTGAACGGCGAAGAGCACTGGGCCAACTCGAGCGACCCGCAGATTCCGGCGGCGCTAGCACCCGTCGTCGCCGGCGTCAAAACTTTACATGACTTCTACAAAAAACCTCAGATTCTGATTACTGGAGAACAGTTCAAAGCGAAGTTCAACCCGGGATCACTGCCTGTGTTCACTTCGTCAACCGGGTTGCACGCTTTGGCGCCTGCCGACTACGCCACAATCTACGACATCAACCCGTTGTATACGGCCACGCCTGCAATCAACGGGAGCGGAACGACAATCGCGGTCGTGGGACGCAGCGACTTCAACATCCAGGACGTAAACGACTTCCGGAACGCGTTTTTGCTCCCGAGCAATCCGCCGCAGGTTGTAGTCAACGGCCCTGATCCCGGCATTCTGAACCCGGGAGAGCAGTTCGAGGCAACGCTGGACGCAACCTGGTCCGGCACAGTCGCCCCAGGCGCGCAAGTGGTTTTCGTCGTCTCCGCTGCCACCAACACGACTGACGGACTTGACCTTTCCGAGGAATACATCATCGACAACGACCTCGGAAACGTGATGACCGAGAGCTTCAGCGGCTGCGAATCTGGCGCCACAAGCGCCGACGCGTCCTCAATCTCCTCCCTGGCTGAACAGGCCGCTGCCGAAGGGATCACGTATATGGTTTCGACCGGCGACTCGGGGGCCGAGGGATGCGACAACCCGGATACGGAAACGCGTGCGACGGGTCCAGTCTCCGTGAATATTCTGGCCTCGTCGCCTTACACGCTTGGAGTTGGTGGAACCAAATTCAACGAAAACACAAACACCGCTAAGTATTGGAGTGCAACGAATCAATCGGACGGAGGCTCGGCGCTTTCCTACATACCAGAGGACGTCTGGAACGAAAGCTGCCTTTCGGGGTGCGGGCAAAGTGGCGGCGGCGCAATCTGGGCGGGCGGCGGCGGAGCCAGCACTCTGTTCTCCAAGCCTTCGTGGCAGTCGGTCGTCTCGGGGATCCCGAAGGATACGCACAGGGACCTGCCGGATGTTTCGCTCACGGCGGCCGCGCACGATCCTTACCTCTTGTGCTTCAACTTTTCCTGCGAACAGGGGTTTTTCAACGGCGTGGGCGGAACCTCGGCTTCGGCACCGTCTTTCGCCGGCATCATGGCGCTGGTCAATCAGAAAACCGGTTCAAAGCAGGGTCAGGCGAACTACGTTCTCTACCGGCTCGCAGCCCAAGAGACGCTCGCGAGCTGCAATGCGTCCGGCACAAGCACTGCTCCCGCATCAACCTGCATCTTCAACGACGTTACAGTCGGCAACAATGCCGTTCCGGGCGAGGTTGGGTACGGAACCCCCACGGCGGATTATCAAAGCACGGTCGGATACGATCTAGCCACCGGGCTTGGCTCGGTGAATGTCGCGAACCTGGTGAATGGCTGGGGTAAAGCGCGGTCGGTCGTCTCCGCGACAACGCTCACCATCACTCCGGCCTCCGGGGCCACTCACGGGACGCCCCTTGACGTAACGATCAGCGTGGGCGCTGCGCCTCCTGCCACCGGGAGTCCGACGGGCGACGTGGCGCTGATTGGCGATTTCGGTTCCAGCTCCACCGGCGAGACGGAAGTTGTTCAGCTCACGTTGAGCAACAGCACAGCAAGCTCCACCGGCGTGAACCAGCTCCCCGGCGGCACCTACAACGTGCAAGCCCACTATGAGGGCGACGGCTCCTTCGTCCCCAGCGACTCCCCGATGACGAAGGTGACCATTCTTCCCGAACCCAGCACCGCAACCGCCGCCGCGCTCACTGGCACGCCGCCTAATTTGACCTCGTTCTCTGCGCAAGTTTACGGCAATCCTCTTTATTTGCAGGCGACGGTAACGGGAAAATCCGGCGTGGGCACGCCAACCGGGACGATCAATTTCTCCGATTCAATTCAAGGTTCCCTCGGCTCCGTCACTCTCGATGACACCGGAACTGCCACGACGCAAAATCTGGTGCAGTTCGTAGACGGCGGTTCGCGCGCCGTGACCGCGAGTTATTCCGGAGACGCCAGCTTCAAAAGCGGCAGTTCGGCAGCCGTGAATTTCACGCTGACAACTGCTCCGACTACGACTTCAATTCAGATTCCCTCCAACGTACCTCTCGTGTTTGGCTCCAACCCTCAAATCATTGCCGAAGTTAGCACCAGCAGCTATGGGCAAGCGCCTACGGGCTCGGTGGCTGCGTTCGTTGGCGGAACTCAAGTCGGCATCTCCGTTAACGTCGAACCCGGAGGCTTAAATGTGCCCACAGCCAACAGCTTCGCATATCTGGGGCTGTCCAGCTTGCCACCCGGCCAGAGCACTGTAACCGTGAAATATACCAGCGCCGACTCGAACTACCTGGGATCCACATCGTCGCCAGTCGCCGTCAACATTCTCCGCCCGACAACGAGTACGCTAGTCTCGTCGGCCTCTAGCATCGCGGTCGGTCAGAGCGTCACGCTTACAGCCACCGTGAGTTCCAGCCAGAGTCCTCCGGCAATTACAGGAACCGTGCAATTTGCGGCCAACGGCACTGCTTTAGGTTCGGCGGCTGTCGCGAACGGTCAGGCGCAAATCGCCACCACCGCACTTCCTGCCGGCGCCTTGCAAGTGCAAGCGAACTACACCGGAGATTCGAACTTCGGTCCCTCGACTGGCTTTGTCTCTGTCACGGTGATAGTCCCGGACTTCACGATTGCTGCTGCCGCGCCGCTGGTCATTACTGCGGGCCAAACGGGTACAGCAACACTCACGATCACTCCTCTAACAACCTATGCGAGCACCGTCGCACTCAGTTGTGGGTCCAGCTCACCTCCGATCGAAAGCGCAACGTGCAGCATCTCGCCTTCATCTGTGATGCTTAGCGGCGCCCCGGCAACGGCGAAGTTGACCATTGTGACGATGCCGCCTTCGAGCACCTTGACAGCCGAGACTCCCATCTGGATGCGCGCTGCGCCGTTAATTCCCACAGATCGTGGCCTGTGGTGGGCTTTAAGCGGTTCGGCAGGATTTGCCGCTTTATTCTTGCTGTCTTTGCCAGTTCGACGACGATTTATGCACGCCGTTGCAGGACTGGCCCTGGTCTGTCTCGTGGCTTTTTTGGTTTGTTGCGGCGGCGGGTCGGGGGGAGGTGGGGGCGGGGGCGGCGGGGGGCCAACACCGACGACGACAAAGATTTCTACTCCAACCACTAAAGTCCCTCCGGGCTCAGTGATCACACTCACCGCTACCGTCGGACCGTCTAGTGGGGCGGGCGGCATTGTTAGCTTCAACTCTACGGCCTGCGGCAACACCGTGGAAACCCTGTTCAGCGGGATTGCGCAGGACCAGGTTGGCGCTGGCTTCCTTGTGGGCACGTGCGCCTTTTCGGCCCAATATAACGGTGACGCGAACTATCTGGGGTCCCAGAGCGGAACCTTGAGCATCGCCTTCGCGGGAAACGCGTCCCAAACTGTGTCCGCACAGACGGGCGCTAACGTTCACACGATACCGGTAAACGTCACGATTCAATAGTCCCTTGCGGAACCGACTCTTGTTGATCGATCTGTGCGGGCAAGATATCCTCTCATCCACGAGAAAATGACTTGCGCATATTGAAATGGACGGCAATTTCGCTGGCCGCGGTTCTCGCCATCGCCTTTGGCGTCGGCTGCTATTTCATGGGGAGCCCGCGGGACCTCTACGGCTTCCTGCGCTACGCCCTGCCGCAATGGCATCGCGGCGATCTTCGCGTCGGTGACGCGGCGCCCGACGCGCGCCTCCTCGCGCTCGACGGCCAGTCGAGCTTCCATCTGCACGACCGCATCGGTGCCCGCCCGCTCGTCCTCATCTTCGGCAGCTACACTTGACCTCCGTTTCGCCGCCAGATCGGTGATCTGGTTAAGATGTACAACGACTACAAAGGCCGTGCCGATTTCCTGGCCGTCTACATTCGTGAAGCGCATCCGCAGGACGAGTGGCAGATGAAAAAGAACGTCGACGAGAACATCTGCTACCCGCAGCCGACCACGCTCACGCAGCGTGTCGCCATCGCCAACGATTTCTCGCAGCGCTTCCACTTCCCGTTGCCCCTCGCCATCGATCCGATGAACGATGCTGCCGACCACCTCTACGCCGGCTGGCCCGAGCGCCTCTACGTCGTCGACGAGTCAGGGAAAATCGTTTACCGCGGCGGGATCGGCCCTTTCAATTATCATCCGGCAGAAGTGCGCGCATGGCTCGAAAAGCGCTTCCCCGACGTTCATGAAGCGCACGCGGCCGACTAAGACGCTCGCGTTTTATGCCGTGGGAGCCCCCGACTTCAGTCGGGGGAGGGCGGCCTTCAGGCCACCCGGAAGAAGCCCGACCAAAAATTAAAAAGGGGCTTCAGCCCCGGGAATCTTGCCACGCGACAAATCCCCGCGTCGCGTCGTATAAATAATCATGCTGGCTTCGCTGATCCCATCCATCCCCACAGGTCCCGAACTCACAGCTATCCTCGTCGTCGTTTGTTTTTCAGCCGGCCTGAACGTATATGCCACGGTGGGGATGCTGGGAATCCTGGCGCACACGGGCGCTCTGACGCTTCCTCCAGCGCTCCACCCTATCGAGAACTGGTACGTCATCACAGTCTGCGCCGTCCTGTTCCTCGTCGAGTTCGTTGGCGACAAAATTCCCGTTTTCGACTTGCTCTGGAACGCGCTTCACACCTTCGTGCGCATTCCTATCGCCGGGCTGCTGGCCTATGGTGCGACGGCGCAATTGCCGCCGCGGGAGCAACTGCTCGCAACCTTCTTCGGCGCAGTGATCGCTTTCGCGGCGCACGGAGGAAAGATCGCGGCTCGCGCGGCGGTGACGCACTCGCCCGAACCCTTCTCGAACATCGTGCTGAGCCTCGGCGAAGACGCAGCCGTGGTATTCCTCACGTGGTTCGCGACGCGGCATCCGTACGCATCCGCCGCGATCGTCGCTGTTGCCCTAATTTTGATTGTTTTTATGATTCGCGTCGTCGCGCGGGCCATGCGCAATCTCTTCGGCGACGCGAGCCGCGCGGTACAACCCCGGCCTGTTTCCTGAGATTATTGCTGCGGTTTCTTCTTTTTCAGCAGGCCGCCAAGGATTCCGGAAGCCGCGTTCGCGGCATTCGGAGTTCCCATCACGCCCTTCGCCATGCCGCCAAAGTCCGGCAGAAACACCGGGCTCGAGGTCGTGCCCGTAATCGTAAACGGGATTCCGCCGCCTTTCGAGCTGCTGCCGGTGAAAGACGAAAGCGCCGACGTCACCCCCCCTGCCGCGCTGCCTGAGCTGCCCAGCTTCGCGGACATCTTGCAATTCAGCTGGCCCGTGGGACCAACGTTAGCGTCGCCAGTGATCGTTCCGATCGACGGCACGACGAGAACCAGATTCGCCACATGCGTGCCCTCCGCGTCGACGCGCAGGTTCCCACTCAGCGTTTGAATCTCCGTGTCCGATCCGCTCCCGCCTCCGATACCGGCAAACTGTCCCAGCGCCCCAAGTTTCGATTTCAAGTCAAATCCCGCAAGCTTCGCGTTCGATAAATTCACCGGGCCGGCGATAACAGGCTTGTCCACCGGGCCGCTGATCGCGAGCGTGGTATCGAGCGAGCCCGACTGCAGCGACGCGCCTGAAGGCAACGCGACTCCGAAAGCGGGCAGAACGCCTTCGAGATCGGGCACCGGCATCCCTTTGCCCTCGAGCTTCAGTTGCACTGTGGTTGTCGCGCCGGCGGTGTCATACGTGCCCGCAAGAGTCTCCAGCGCCTTGCCGATGTGAACGTTTCCTTCGCTCAGCTTTCCCGTTTCGCGCTTCAAATCGTAATTCGTGGTGTAGTCCACGTTCACCGGCACAGTTGCCGGAGCCGCATGCGCCGCGAGCTTGATCTTGCTGGCTTTTAGCGTGCCTTTCGACGTCATCTCGTGCCCGTCGGAATTCAATTGCCCGTTGAAATCAACGATTCCGCCCAACCCCGAAGACGGATCAATGAAGCCTGTCAGCGCCAAGTCGACGTTTTCCACGCCAATGGTCGCATCGAAAGGAGTCAGCGCGGCGTCGCTCGCATCGATCGGACCGGCCTTGCCTCCCAGCTTCACGTTGCCCCCGCCGGGCGTCTTCGCGGTCAGACTGAACGGAAACTGCGCGGTATAGGAAAAATCCGAAGCCTCGAGGTCAACATTTTCATAGCGCCTGGTTTTCCCCGGTGTCGCAGTGTTCCCCACCACGAGCGCCCCATTCGAAATCTTCAGCTTCGCCACGGAAAGGTTGGTCTCGCTCGAATCGGGGCTCTTTGCTTCTTTCGATTTCGAAGCGTTGGCCCCAAGGCTCGAAAAATTCCATTTCCCGCCCGCCGAGCGCAGCAGCGTCACTTGCGGATCCGTCACTGTGAACGACTCCACTTCGAGCCGCTTCGAAAAAATCAGGGGCACCAGCGCGACTCCCACCTTGAGTTCTTTCGCGGTCAGGAATGGAGACGGGCTGAACGTGGGATCGTCGGCGATGGAAATGTTGTCCACGGTGACGCCGCCTGCCAGAATCGACAGGCTGATGTTTCCGATTTCCACCTTGCGTCCCAGCGCGCTTGTAATGTCGGTCTCCAGCGTCGGCTTGAACTTGTTCGCGTCGATGAACATCGGCAGCGCTAGCGCGACGACGATCAGCAGCACGAGAATACTTCCGGCGATAATTAGGACTTTCTTTGCCATAGGACCTCCGAAGATTGCATGCGGTGCGCGGCCGACGTCACCAGCGGGTGACAGCGTCTCCATCATACTCGCGATTGGTAGCGGCGACTCGTGATTTGTGATTCGCGATCCGGGCCCTTCTGCAGCGCTTAGTCGTGTCGTCAACGGGCGCCGCACTCCAGACATTCGGTTGCGCAGTGGGAGGAGCGTGGCCTTTAGACCCCGGGAAGAACCCCCAAAAAAATCAAATGGTGCCGACACTCTTGCCGCGCCAAATCGGTGACACATTGTTTACAAGTTGTTGACAGCAGACGTGTTGTTGTCCCCGCAGCCTCAATGTTACGTTGCGCCGGTTCGGTTTCGCACCATTTGAGTGCCCAAGGAGAAGTCCATGAAAGTTTCGGCCAAGATCTGCACCAAAATATTTCTAGTACTTACACTACTGCTCGCCACAGCTACATGGTCGCGGGCGAATGAAGCCGCCTCAGCCACGTTCACCGTGTCCACGGTCTCGCCAGGGGTGTTCCAGTACGATCTCACTCTCAACGACACAGGAACGACCACGATCGGCACTTTCTGGTTTTCCTGGATACCAGGCTCTGGTTTTATGCCCGTAACCCCTACCGGCATCAGCTCACCCGCTGGCTGGTCTGACACTGTTACCAACGGCGGCGGCGCGATTAGGTGGACTAACAGTACGCCGCTCGCGGCGGGCTCTTCCGTCAGCGGCTTCGAGTTCGACAGCACCCTGACGCCTACGCAGCTCGAGGCCGCATCGACGAGCATCCCGACTGATCCTGTGGATACATTCTTTATTTACTCGGGCGCGCCGTTCAGTGACGCGGGATTCCAAGGCGTGGCCACTCCGGCAGCCGCGCCCACTCCCGAGCCGTCCACGCTCGTGCTCTTCTCGCTGACTCTCGGTCTGGTCGGATTCGCTCGACGCTTCCGCGGGCAAACCCGCACCGCTATCTAGGTCGCTTTCTGCTCCCTGTGCGCTGACGGACGGATTTCGTAGGTGCCTCTTCATCTGTCTCTCCCGAGGGTTCGGGACCTGTGGTTAAAAGGTTTTTTCAACCCGGACGCACACGAAGCCCCGAAGAATTCTGGCGGTATTTGAATCGAGGGGATCTTGCTTCGAAAAGAGCGGCCCGCCGGAGCGGGCCGCCCTGTATCGACTAGAGGCTTGTGACGTTGGCTGCCTGCAGGCCCTTGGGGCCTCGGGTTACTTCGAATTCAACAGCTTGGCCTTCGTTCAACGACTTATAGCCGTCCGCCTGAATCGCGGAGAAGTGAACGAAAACATCTTCGCCCGACTCCCGCTGGATGAACCCATAACCCTTGCTGGCATTAAACCACTTCACTGTTCCTTGTTCTTTCACTTCTTTTGCTCTCTTTTATATGAGCTATTTGTTGCTCTCCGACCGCCTCCAGCCGTACAACAAAAAAGGGCCGCAAGCGCGTGCTCGCAGCCCCTTCCATCGAATCTAAAGGTGTTACAAGAGCGACAAACGCGAAAAAATCATAGCATCCCCAAAGTTTCGCGCCAAGCAAATTTTCCGAGCGCGCTTACACCACCGCAACGTATCTCTCACCTGCGACAGCACAGGTTGTACCAATCGCGGTTAACTCGATAGCAGCGACGATTCTAAGAACGATCGAGGTGAAAGAACCTGAATGTTTCTAAAAGGATGAAGCGCTAGAAGATCAGAATCGCCCGTCACGATATGGGTGGCATCTCCGCGGACGGCGAGTTCGAGGAACTTATCATCCTTCGGATCGCGGCACGCCACGATCTCTACGTCGATGTCAACCCACTCAGCCTCCCGCGTCAGCGCCGCCAGAAAACCGCGGATATCTTCCTCAGCGATGTAGCGGCGAAACTGTTTTCGGCTTAATACGTCGTACAATTCGGTCAGCACAGAAAAAGAAAGCAAAATTTTCCCGTTCCGGGAGGCCATGTCGAGAGCTTGTCGCGGGGTTGAGTCAGACAGGAGTAAAGCGCTAACGAGAACATTCGTATCGAAGACGCACCGCAACTACGCGCCCTTGAGCAGGGAATCGAGTGTCTCCGGCGTGAGTCCTTTGGCCTTCGCTTTGCGCCCGACCTCATCGAGCGCTTGCTCAAGCGACCGATATTCCCCGGCAGCAAGCTCACGAAGCCACAAGCTCAATAGGGCCTGCATCTTCCTTTTTTCGTCCGCGCTGGCATCTTCGTAGGCGCGCGCCGTCTCCGGATCGAGCGGAATCGTAATGGTAGGCTTCGCCACAGATCTCACCTGCCACCATTCTACGGCAAGAATCGGCCTGTCGCCACGACCATCGGTACGACCACGTTGCCTCGGCCCGACGCGGCGTTCCGCTGGCGACTGCTCTCGGTAACTCGCCGAACACATCCGCGGGTGGTTGCCTTGTCTCGGGCAATCCCCTGCTGTTATCTTCGGTGCGCCCCTTCCTGAATCTTTTTTCACGACCTAAGCAGAACGCGGCTTTGCGCCACCAGACGAAGTCACTCCTGCCTCCTTGCGGCCCTGCTAGCCGCTCGCACTGTTCTCGTTTTCCATCGAGATGGATGTTGACGCTCTACATGCATAGGATGTAGGATACCTACATCCTCGATTCGAATGGAGAGGACGTGAAAGACCGCTACCGGAATCGCATCGAGCTTCTGCAGGGTACCCTCGACCTCCTCATCCTCGAAACGCTGTGCTGGGGGCCGCAGCACGGCTACGGAATCAGCCGGGCCATCCAATCACAGTCGGGTGACGTTCTGCAGGTCGACACCGGCTCGCTCTATCCCGCTCTGCACCGCCTCGAACGAAAGAAGTGGATCGCCGCCGACTGGAAGATTTCAGAGAACAAGCAGCGCGTGCGCGTCTATCGCCTCACCCCGAAAGGCAGAACGCAACTGGCCGATGAACGTTCGCGTTGGGACCAGCTCAGCGGCGCCATCGCCGGCATTCTGAACGCGGCCAAGAGGGAGTTCGAGACATGAAGTGGCCGTGGAAACGGTATGACGAACTGGACGAGGAGATTCGCGCTCATATCGAAATGTCCGCGCATGAACGCGAGGAGCGCGGTGAATCCGCGGACGAGGCACGCGCGGCGGCACACCGCGAATTCGGCAACGTGGGCTTGGTAAAGGAAACCACGCGCGACACGTGGAGCTATGTATGGATGGAACGTCTCTGGCAGGACGTGCAGTACGGGCTGCGGATGATGCGGCGCAGCCCAGGGTTTACCATCATCGCCGTCCTCACTCTCGCCCTCGGCATCGGCGCCAACACCGCGATCTTCAGCCTCGTTGATGCCGTGATGCTCCGCATGCTGCCGGTGCAGAATCCCGAGCAGCTGGCGCGAATCCTATTTCGTTCGCCCGTATCACCTCGTCCGCGCCAAAGCGCGACGAACCCCATCTGGGAGCAGGTCCGCGACCATCAGGACGCGTTTTCCGGCGTGATTGCGTGGTCGCCGCAAATGTTTGACCTCGCCGAGGGCGGCGAAGTGAACAACATCAACGGCATTTACGCCAGCGGCGATTATTTCACTGTGCTTGGTGTGCGTCCGGCCGCGGGGAGATTGATGACCGCCTCCGACGACGTGCGCGGCTGCAGCGGCGTCGCGGTGCTTGGTTATGGATTCTGGCAGAGCCGCTACGCTGGCGCGGAGAGCGCTGTGGGCAGCCTCATCCGGTTGAATGGTCACGCGTTTCCAATTATTGGCGTGTCCCAGCGCGGCTTTTTCGGTACGGACGTCGGCGACAAATTGGACGTGGCAATACCCACTTGCGCGGAAGCGGTTCTGGCAGGCAAGGATTCCTCGCTCGACGTGCGCGATGATTGGTGGCTGTCCATGATGGGCCGTCTCAAGCCCGGAGTGACCGTCGAGCAGGCCGATGCGCGCATGAAAGTTTTGTCGTCGCCGCTGTTCGGCGCAGTCGTGCCGCTGGATTGGCCCGCAAAGTACCAGGACATATTTCGAAAATACACGTTTGCCATTCTCCCGGGAGCTACCGGCAACGGCGGCTTCGGTGGCTTGCGGCAAGAGTACAGTCCGCCGCTCGAAATCCTGATGTTTGTCGTCGGGCTCGTTCTGCTGATCGCTTGCGCGAATATTGCCAGTCTGCTCCTCGCGCGCTCCGCTGCGCGTCAAAAAGAAATTGCTGTGCGTCTCTCGCTCGGCGCCTCACGCGTCCGCCTCATTCGCCAGGTCCTCACCGAAAGCGTCGTGCTTTCTGGTGTCGGCGCGATTTTCGGCGTGCTCTTCGCGCGATGGGGGAGCGCGCTGCTCGTTCGTTTCGTCTCCACACAACAGAGTCAGGTTTTTCTCGATCTCAAAATGGACAGCCGCGTCCTCGCCTTTACGATTGCCATCACCGTGCTGTGCGGCCTGCTCTTTGGAATTTTGCCCGCGCTCCGCTCCACGCGCGTCGATGCGATGTCCGCGATGAAAGAAGGTCAGTCGCAAGCCGCCGGTGGACGCTCACACTCCTCAGCCGCGCGCTGGATCGTGGCCGCTCAAATCGCCTTCTCGCTCGTTCTCCTCATCGGCACCGGCCTCTTCATCCGCACCTTCGCGAATCTCATGACTCTCGACGCGGGCTTCGACCGCAACAATGTTCTTATGGTCGAAACGAACATTCACAATGCCGGAATCGCCGAGCCCGCCCGCGCCTCCCTCTACGGCCAAATGCTGGCGAAGTTGCAGTCAATTCCGGGCGTCGTTTCCGCCGGCCAGTGCTGGATGACGCCTCTTTCCGGCCGTCAATGGGATAACAGTTTGACGGCGCCAGCACATCCCCTTCCGGATGGCGTCGACCCGGACACTTTGTTGAACTGGGTGACGCCAGGATATTTTGAGACCATGCGGACGCCGCTACTCGAAGGACGCACGTTTGACGCGCGTGATTCAGCCACTTCGACGCCTGTCGTCATCGTCAATCAATTGCTGGCCCGTCGTTATTTCGGCAGCCAAAGCCCCATCGGTGAGCATCTGCTGGGCGGTAGCGAGGGAATGCTCAGGCAGCCGATGGAAATCATCGGCGTCGTGCAGGATGCGAAGTACACCTCGCTCCGCGAGGATTTCCAGCCGGAAGCGTATTTTCCGCTGTCCCAAATCCAGAAAAATGTGGCCGAAGACAGCACATTCGAGATTCGCGCGGCGATGGCGCCGAGCGCGCTGATTCCTGCGGTGCGCGAGGCGATGGGCAGTGCGAACAAGCTGGCCTCGCTACAGTTCACCACACTGAAACAAGAAGCCGACGATTCCGTCGCGCAACAGCACTTGATGGCCGTCCTTTCCGGATTTTTCGGCGGCCTCGCACTTTTGCTCACCGCCATCGGTTTATACGGCGTGATGGCCTACGTCGTCACGCAACGGACTCACGAAATTGGCATTCGCATGGCCCTCGGTGCGCAGCAAGCCTCGATTCTTCGGCTCGTCATCCGCGACGCCGTTATTGTCCTCGTTGCTGGCGTCGCCGCCGGACTCCTCGGCTCCGTCTGGATTTCCCGGTTAGCTAAGGACCTTCTCTTCGGCGTCACGCCCAACGATCCATCCACGCTCGCTCTCGCCATCGTCGTACTCGTCGCCGTCGCGCTCTTCGCTTGCTACATCCCCGCGCGCCGCGCCACTCGCGTCGATCCCATGGTGGCGTTGCGATACGAATAATTTGTGGTCAAGGAGGAGTTCGAGACATGAAGTGGCCGTGGCGGAAACGGTATGACGAGCTGGACGAGGAGATTCGCGCTCATATCGAAATGTCCGCGCATGAACGCGAGGAGCGCGGTGAATCCGCGGACGAGGCATGCGCGGCGGCACACCGCGAATTCGGCAACGTGGGCTTGGTGAAGGAAACCACGCGCGACACGTGGGCCTATGTAGGGATGGAACGTCTCTGGCAGGACGTGCAGTACGGACTGCGGATGATGCAGCGCAGCCCAGGATTTACCATCATCGCCATCCTCACTCTCGCCCTCGGCATCGGCGCTGATACCGCTATCTTTTCCATGGTCAACGGCCTTATCCTTCGCACCCTCCCTTATCAAGAGCCGCAGCAGCTCTTTCTCGTGAACGAGGACGTGCCGCAACTCACCAGCCAGAGTCCCTGGGGGCCGTGGTTTCCCGTCAATTCTGCAAACTTTCTGCTGTGGCAAGGCCACTGCCCCGCCATCGATTCAATGGCCCTGATCGAGCCGGTAACCTTCAACATGATCGGACAAGGAGTCCCACGGCAATTGAATGCCGCGCGGGTCTCCGCCAACTTTTTTTCTTTGATGGGCATTCATCCGCAGCTTGGGCGCGCTTTCCTCCCGGAAGAAGACCAGCGTGGCCGTGATCACGAAGTGGTTTTGAGCGCTCAGTTTTGGCGTGAGATCTTCAACTCAAATCCCGAAGTCATCGGAAAATCAATCACTTTAGACAACACCTCTTATGTCGTCGTTGGCGTAGCTCCCGATAGTTTCCGTTTCCCGGAACTTCCGTACATGACCAACGATGCGCCTCAGATTTTCAAGCCGATCGGCTTTCAACCCTGGGAAGGCTGGGCGGGTGTCGGCAGCTTCAATTTCGACGTGATCGCACGATTGAAGCCGGGCGCAAGCCCCAGCGAGGCCCTGGCCCAACTCAACGTCGTAGAAGCCGGCATCGCGCAGAGGGGTGATGCGCACCGAGGAGTCGCACCGGGGCAATTCGACCTCAAGGCTGAAATCAGGCCGCTGAAGACGGTTATTTTAGGCGACGCGCGAAGCGCGTTGTGGATGCTGATGGTCGCGGCCGGCTTCGTTCTTCTGATCATCTGCCTGAATCTCGCCAATTTGATGCTGGTGAAGAATATGGCGCGGACGCACGAAGTCGCTGTGCGTTCCGCTTTGGGCGCGTCCCGGCGCCGCTTAATGTGCCAGTTCTTCGTCGAAGGGATGATTCTGGCGGCTGCAGGGGGAATTTCGGGCTTGCTCTTCGCGAAAGGCGCGCTTCAAGTCCTCGTCAGGAACGCACCCTTTAGCATTCCGCGCTTGAGCGATATTCACGTCGACCCGCGCGTCCTGTTCTTCACGACGGGCCTTACGCTCGCCACCGCCGTGCTCTTTGCATTGCTCCCGACGGCACGCCTGGCAAGAGTCAGCCCGCTTGAAGCACTCGGTTCCAGTGTCCGCATCGCCAGCGGCAGCCCGCAACGCGTCCGGCTGCGCAGCGGTTTAGTCGTCGGCCAAATCGCGCTTTGCGCGGTCCTTTTGGCCGGCGCCTTGCTGCTCATCCAGAGCTTGGTTCATGTCGAACGCGCCAACCAATGGATGGACGAACAGCATGTGCTCGCACTCGACCTCGCTCTCCCACCGAATGAAAGCAACACCGTCGAGCAAGAGGATCATTTTTCATCGAGTGTGCTCGCGCAGGTCCGTAACCTGCCAGGAGTTCGAAGTGCGGGGTTCACCAGTAAGCTTCCTCTTCTGGGAGATAGCTATGACGACGACATTGATTTCCAGGAAGCGCCGCATCCGCAGAATAAACCGCAAGAGGGGCAGTTCCGCTTTGTAAGCCCTGGCTATTTTCAGACGATCGGTCTCCCATTGATCAAAGGGCGTTTGTTGTCCGAAAGCGATCACGGCAAAGATGTCGCCCTCATCTCCGAAACTGTAGCCAAGCGCCTGCTGCCCGGGCGTGATCCGATTGGCATGCACCTGCTCTGGAGCGGGAACGCACCACCGAAGCCACAGGAGATTATCGGCGTCGTTGCCGACGTTCGAAACACTTCCGATCAGATTCCCGTGACGGCGGTTTATCTCCCATCGTGGACGTACTATCAATCGAGCGAAACTCTTGTAGTGCGAACCGCGATGGACCCAACCTCAACGGCTGCCTCCATCCGGCGCGCGATCTGGCGCGTCGACCCCGAAGTAGCCATACCTCAGGAACGCACGCTGCAAAACGTGGTCCTGAGTTCAGAAGCTGCTCGGCGCTATGAAAGTTTTCTCGGAGTCATCTTCGCCGCTTTCGGCGTGCTGCTGGCGGCCCTGGGGCTTTATGGCGTGATCTCTTACTCGGTTGGCCAGCGCACTCATGAAATCGGCATCCGCATCGCACTGGGCGCAAAACGAGGAGATGTCGTCCGGCTTGTCCTGGGACAGGGGACGAAACTCGCGCTCCTCGGCGTAACCGTTGGCATCGTGGCCGCGTTGGGACTGACGCGGTTAATGACGAGCCTGCTCTTCGGCATCGACGCGGCGGATCCGCTGACTTTCGCAGCAGTTGCGATTCTCATGACCGGAATCGCCATATTCGCCTGCTACGTCCCCGCGCGCCGCGCCACGCGCGTCGATCCCATGGTCGCCCTGAGATACGAGTAATTCCACGATTTGTGGCCGAAGGGAGTTCGAGACATGAAGTGGCCGTGGCGGAAACGGTATGACGAACTGGACGAGGAGATTCGCGCTCATATCGAAATGTCCGCGCACGAGCGTCAAGAGCGCGGTGAATCTGCGGACGAGGCGCGCGCGGCGGCGCGGCGCGAATTCGGCAACGTGGGCTTAGTGAAGGAAACGACGCGCGACACGTGGAGCGATGTATGGATAGAACGTCTCTGGCAGGACGTGCAGTACGGCCTGCGGATGATGCGGCGCGGCCCGGGGTTCACCATCATCGCTGTCCTCACTGTCGCCCTCGGCATCGGCGCAACGTCTGCGGTATTCAGCGCGGTCGACCGAATTCTGTTTCGAAGCCTTCCTTACCCGCAGGACGACCGCCTTGTGTCGTTCGGATTGAAAGTCCCGATCACGACGAACGAATTCATGCTCGCGATGGACTATATCGAATGGCGCAGGGCCCCCTCGCCATTTGCCCAGATGGCTTCGATGGTTCCCGGCGAGAGGAATTTCGATTTGACCGAGCGCAATCCCATACGAGTGACCTTCGCGGCAGTGGATTCGCATTTCCTTCCGACGTTCGGCATCCAGCCCATCCTCGGCCGCAACTTCACCTCGGAAGAAGATCGCCCGCACGTTCCGCGTGTCGCATTGCTTTCGTATGGCCTGTGGCGTTCGCGATATGGTGGCGATCCGAATATCGTGGGCCGTTCCGTACCGCTGGACGGCCAGCCGACCCGAATCATCGGCGTGCTTCCCGCGGATTTCGAGATGCCGTTGCTGACACGCGCTGACCTGCTGATCCCGGAAGCGCTCGATGAGGCCAGCATGACGCGCGGCAGACCGCAAATGGCTCTTTTCACGTTTGCGCGCCTGAAGCCGGGATTGACAATCGCACAGTCGCGAGCTGCGCTACAGCCCCTGTTCGCACAGACCATGAAAGTCGACCCCGCGTTTCGTAACGAAGTGGAACTGAGTGTGCGGTCGTTGCGCGAACGCCAGATGGGCGATGCCAAACTCGCGTCGCTGGTTTTGCTCGGGTCGGTGCTCGCGTTATTGCTGCTGGCCTCGACGAACGTTGCGAACCTTCTACTCGCTCGAGCCGCCGTGCGGCAGCGCGAAACGGCCGTGCGCGTCGCGCTCGGCGCAACAACGGCAAGACTTGTGCGGCAGGCTGTCACGGAAAGCATGCTGCTAAGTTTGGCTGGCGCTGTGGCGGGGTGCTGGGTTGCCTATGGGCTGCTGCGGTTGTTCGTTTCGATCGCGCCGCAAGGAATCCCGCGGCTGCAGCAAGCGACCATCGACCTCCGCGTGCTGCTCGTTACGCTTGCGGTAGCTCTGGTTTCGGGTCTTGTGTTTGGGCTGGCTCCCGTGTGGCGACAGCCCAAGCCCGACATTCTGACCGGCAAAGATGCGCAGCCGATTAGCCCAAGCCCGTTGCGGCAGATTCTGGTCACGTCACAGATCGCGGTTTCATTGGTGCTGCTCACCGGCGCGAGCCTGCTGCTTCGAAGCTTGTGGAAGCTACAAAACGTTCCACTCGGGATGGACGCACAAAATTTGGTGACCGCCGAGATCCGGCTGGGTCCGTACAAGTATCCACAAGAGGTTCAGCAGAGGGCGTTCTTTGAACAGCTGCAAACGCGGCTCAAGCAAATTCCTGGCATCAATTCGCTTGCTCTCAGCGATTCCGTTCCGCCATCGTACGGCATGATGACGATCGATTCGAATATCGAAATTCCCGGACGGTCGCGCACACCACAGGGCACAGGCGTCGTCGCATTCCGCGAGGTAACGCCCGACTATTTTTCGACGCTGGAAACGAAAATCCTGGAAGGCCGCGGATTCCGCGACGACGACCTTTTCCCCGGCGAGAAGGTGGTCATTGTAAGCGACGCGCTGGCACGCAGGCTTTTCCCGAATGGCGACGCTCTTGGTAAGAGCATGCGGTTCGACGTGAATGGCTCGTGGCGAACGATCGTCGGGGTGGCAGCCGATGTGCAGAACAATGCGATCGAGCAGCAGTCCTATCCCGAGTTCTACATTCCGTGGAAGGACGATCCCGAAGAATATTTTGGAATCGCGAACATAATCATTCGCACGCCGGTAAACCCGGACACGGTTGCGAAATGGGTGCGCTCCGAGGTGTCGAGCATTGATCCGGAGCAACCCGTCAGCATCCAAACGATGGCGCAGCGTGTGAGCAAGCTGGCTGACCGGCCGAGATTCAACGCAGTGTTGCTGACGCTGTTCGCATTGATAGGAGTGTGCCTCGCGGCGATCGGTATGTACGGCGTCGTGGGATTCCTCGTCGCGCAACGCACGCATGAGATTGGCGTGCGCATGGCGCTCGGGGCGGCCCCACGCGACATTTTGCGATTAGTGTTTGGCAGCGTCGCGCAATGGACGGTTGCCGGAGCGCTCCTCGGAATAGGCGGGAGTTGGTTTGTGGCGCGGATGCTGCAGACGCTCATCTTCCAGGTGCCTCCGCATGATCCATGGCTCTTTTGCGGCGCGGTTCTATTGCTGGTCTCAATTGCATTCGTGGCGGGCTACATCCCCGCTCGCCGCGCCACGCGCGTCGATCCTATGGTCGCCCTGAGATACGAGTAATTTTTCACGGTTTGTACGCGTTGCATTCCCTTCAACGCAACCGAGCGTGCAGTCGCGTTACCCGAAACTCCCCTCGAACGAAACGCCTCGCCTTGGCGATAACCGGCGTCCGGGGAATCCTCACCCGCTGGATAACGACTGACGAATTCGCATCTATGGATGTTCCTTGCCTCCTGCCTCTTCCTATGAGTTATAGAACTACAAACGTAACTTTGAACCTACCATTCTGGCCCGATTTGTGCTACCGTGGTTCGTTTTTATGCGCGACAAAACGACACAACACGCCGACGGAGGTACAGTACGGGGGGTTCCTGCTCGGCGACACGACAATTTTCGTCAATCGGTACACTTTGCAAACGGAAATCGCCGTAACTCACTCAAAACACACGCCAGAGACCTCGTTCAATCGGTACACTTTCAGTGCCCTCAGAGGAAACGATTCGCCGGCACGCCTCTCGCGATTCCCGGCAAGCCAGCACATCTGCCAATCCACCCGGCAGGGATTAGAATTCGGCGTAACTTCAACAAAACAAAAGGAACGCCATGCGTCTGATAGTCGGTAAGCAGCCGATTAAGAACCGCGATTCACTCCCGAGCCTTCGGGATCACCGATTACTGCCCGACGGATTCGAAGCGAGGAGGAAGTTTCGACCGGATCAGCGAACCCACTTGGTTCCAGACACTCGGATCGCATTCAATCTCGATATGAGGCTTCTCGAGGATGTTCGCGAGCAGAGGATAACCGTCGCACGCGAGAGCATGCGTCTTGTAGCTGGATCGAAAGTTGCCGAGGATTTGCGTGCGAGCCGCATCCTCAGCGCGAATCTTCTGTCGTCCGTGGAGCAAGCCATCCGTCTGGTAGAAGTTCACGGCCTGTGCGACGTTCGCCGGGATTACGGAGTCGTCCTCGCCGGGTTTCTCGACGCTATCCACCTGAATCGTCAGGAGAACGGGAACGCCTTCCTTTTCGAGCTGGCGCGCCAGGGTCACTGTTTCGGAGCCGCCCCAGCTATGCCCGTAGATGATCACTCGCGCGTCCCGCTTTTCGGCGGCGCTCAGCTTGCCGTCGCCATCAGTATCGAGCAGGCGCAAGACCGCGTCACGGGCATCGTCGCCGCGATGATTCTCGAATACCTCCACGTGCGCCTGCGACGCGTACTCCTCGTGGAGCGCAGCCGCGAGCTGCACTTCGCTGTGGACCATGTTGTCGTGCTTGATGAACCCGCCGACGAAGCCAATCACGATCGCGGGCGGAGTCTTAGTAGTGGGCTCGCCAAGCGCAGCGGGACGGTTAGGGGCGGGGCTCGCTCCGGCCGAGAGCAGCAAAATCGAAAGCAGAAACGACGAAACGCGCATCTGGAAAGCTTCCAGCCGCGCATGATAGCAAAAAGTGGGGCTGAGAGGAGAATGGTAAATTGGCGCCGGGGCCCGGGAAGAGGGATCCCTCGGCTGCGCGGTCTGGCGGTCGCCGTGCTCCGGATAACACCGCCACAACCTCGCGTCGCGCCGTTAGTCAGACGCGGCCGAGAAGGGCAATTTCTCCAGCCGGCGGCCGGGCCAATCTTTGAGCTCGGAGTTTTGGCGCGAGACGAATTCGTTGCGCGTATCGCGGTTCAAAATCCGCTGGGTTTTCGCCTTCAACTGCGCGAACACCGTCCGGGCGTCTGCCGCGGCATCGACCACCTCGAAATTGTACTCGGCGCTCAGCCGGTCGAATTCCGCCAGCAGGGCGGTCTGGTAGCTGCAGAAACTGTCGTACATGTTCTGCCCGGGATAGAGGTCCATTCCCGATTCCCAGTAGTCGAAGCCGCGCGAAAAAACCACGCGCGGCAGAAGCTGGTCGATGCCGACGCGCATGTAGAAAACGGCGTCCGGCTTCAGCGCAACGCTGAAGATATTGCGAATCCACGCGCCGTCCATGCCGCGGACGATCGCGCGAGCCATCAACGAGTAAATATAACGGTCCGTGAGGACGATGAATCCGGCACGCAACGCGGGAGCGATTTCGTTCTCGAGCCGGTCGACGAAATCGGTGGCGTAAAAAAGGCTTTGCGTAACGCGCCCCAGGTTGTTCCCTTCCTTGGCGCGGCGGATTCCTTCGCCTGCCAGGGGCGAGCGTGTCATGCCCGTATCGAGCACCGCGTGGCCAAGCTCTTCGAGCCACGGTTTCAGCAGATTGATCTGCGTGGTGCGGCCAGCTCCGTCGGTTCCTTCGATGACGATCAGCTTGCCCGCCATGTCGGAGAGCTTCATTTCGGGCAGCAATTTCCCGTAGGTCTGTCTCATGGCCTTACCCTCAGATCCTTCGCGTCTTCCAAATGCGCGCGCACCAGGTGCCGCACGTGAGCCTGTTGCGCTTCCACGGGCTGCGTGGCGTCGATCACCGTGAGCCCGAATTCCGGGATCATCTTCTCGTATTCTTGAATAATGCGTCCCTGGAACAGCCGGAAGCTTTCCTCGGGATCGTCGCTCAACTCCAAGTCCATCCCTGCTTCGTAATACTTGAAGCCGTCGCGTGCTCCCACAAGCCGCGAGATGGCCGTCTCGAGCGGCACCCGAAAACAGAACGCGATGGTGGGCCGCGCCGCGAAGCCGTAGAGGCTGCGAACCCATTCGCGGTCCATGCCTCGCGCCACGTCGCGCGCGAACGCCGTATAGACATAGCGGTCGCAAAGCACGATGGCCCCCGCTTTCAGCAGCGGCAGGATGCTCCGGTCGGTGCGGTCGGCAAAATCCGTGGCGTGAATCAGGGAGAACGTCGCCGGCGTCAGCATTTTCTTCTTCTTGCCGTGCTTCGTCGTGTCCTTCACGAGCGGCGACGAATTCCACTCGCTGAACACCACCCCGTAACCTTTCGCTTCGAGCCACTTGTGAAGGAGACTCAACTGCGTCGATTTGCCCGAGCCGTCGATGCCTTCAACGATGAACAGCCGGCCGGGAAACTCTTGATTGCTCCGTTGCCGCAAAGAACTGGAAGGAACCTGAAGAGGGAAAAAAACCTCAAACCGACCGACGCGAACCCCTGGATTGATTTCCATCGACCCCTTTCTGCGAAGGCTTCGTGCGTTCCGTACCGTGATCGGGACGGAAACTCATCGAAGACTGTCTGCCTAACCAAGCCGGGCCGCGTTTCAATCCCGTTTGGCGACCCCATAAAATCCTTTAGTTTGTTCGACTTTGCAGCACCATTCTAGGCATTTGTATCGAACTGTAAACCCTTTAGTACTAGAACCATGCGAGATTTCCACAGCTACGGTCTATTGGGGATGGACGCGCACCACCCGCCAGTATATGATCCGCCTTCTTCAATAAATCGCAGTCCAGCCAAAAAACGAGGCCTTGATGAGTCAAGAAACAAAGGTTCAACACTACCGTGGAGTCCTTTGCGGATATTGCCGGCAGCCGATTCCGTTGCCTGGGATCGTCGACCGCTTGGCCGCGCGGGAGAACGATCCCGCCTCCCACGACCGAGGCGCGCATGCCTTCAATCTGCGTTGCCGCGCCTGCGAGAGGGAAAAGCCTTACCGTCGGAGCGATATTTCCGAGTTCGAAGGCACGCCTCGGCCGCGTTTCTCTCGCGCCGTAACGCGGGGACCCGTGCACCAACAGCACAAGGTCGCACGAGCTGCAAACGGCTGAACGAGGCGCGACTGAATTCCGACTTGCCTCCTTCCTCTGTGCCGCCAAAAGACGCGGCCCACCCACCATTGCATTCGGATGAATCTGCGCTTGCGGCCGCTAGCCACTTCCTGCGCGAACACGGCGTCAAGTCCCTCGTCGTCTCCGTACTCATCCTCATTCCCTGCTTCTGGCATCGCCAGATCGAGGCGGCGGATCTGGGAAGCCACCTTTACAACGCTTGGCTTGTACAGTTAATCGAGCGCGGCCAAATTCACGGGCTTTGGATCGACCACCGCTGGAACAATGTGCTCTTCGACTATCTCCTCAGCGGATTCGGCTCACTCTTCGGATTGCGCGCGGCGGAGAGAATCGCGGTGTCGCTCTCGGTTCTGATTTTCTTTTGGGGGATTTTTGCTCTGGTGTGTGCCGCGGCGCGTCGAGCGCCATGGTATCTGCTGCCGTGCATCGCGGCCTTCGCCTACGGTTGGACCCTCGAGATGGGCTTTTTCAACTACTACCTCGCCCTGGGATTGTCGTTTTTAGGCTTGGCGATTTTCTGGCGCGGCAAGGGATGGGAACGGCTGATTGCGGTTGCGATTGCACCGCTGGTGGTTCTCGCGCACCCACTCGGGTTCTTCTGGCTTGCTGGTGCCTGCTTGTATGTTGGCCTCGCGGAACGGATTCGGCCCCGTTACCATCTCTTCCTTGTGCTTGGTGCGAGCGCCACGATTGCCGGACTGCACCAATATTTGTGGCATCACTATGTTGTGGAAGCTCACGCGGATTCTTTCTACTGGTTTAACGGTGCGGACCAACTGGTCTTGTTTGGGCAGCGGTATCGGATCGTCGAGCGGGCCCTCTTGATTTTCATCCTCGCTGCGATTGGCCTGGACGCGTTTCGCCGGCGTCGCGAGCGGCGATTTTGGGCCGATTACTTCATTCCGCTGCAACTCTACGCAATCGTCGGCGTGGGGGTAGCACTGCTTCCCAGAGGCATTCACGTTCCGGGGCATATCGGCGCGATCGCGCTGCTCACCGAACGTCTTACTTCTGTTTCGGCTGCGCTGCTCTGCTGCATATTGGGCGCTTTGCGTCCGACCAAGTGGCACCTGGCGGCATCACTCGCGATTGCGGCCGCATTCTTTTCGTTTTTGTATCGGGACACGGGCGCCATCAACAGGATGGAGGAACAGGTGGTGACGCTCGTTCACACTCTGCCGCCGAATCAGCGCGTGATGGGAACGATCCTCCCCGCCGCGGGCTCGCGCGTCTCCGTGCAACATATTCTCGACCGCGCATGCATCGGCTACTGCTTCAGCTACGGAAACTATGAGCCGGGCACGGCCATGTTTCGCGTGCGCGCGATGCCGGGCAATCCGTACGTCCTTGGAGACTATGAGCTCGCTGTAGACATGGAAGACGGGGACTACACGGTCCAGCCCGAGGATCTGCCGGTATACCAAGTGTATCAATGCACGGAAACCGGCGCCGATTTGTGCATTCATTCGCTCGAGGCCGGCGAAGAAAACGACGTCCTGGGCATTCATCCGGACCAATAGTTCTGCAGCGCGATTCAAGGAAGCAGACCGAAGACGATAACGCCCGTGGGGGTGCCGATGTACACCTTGCCGTTTGCGATCATGGGCGTAATGAACTTGTTGTCGATAAACTGGTCGCGCGAGCCTGCCTGATCGCTGTTGTAGAGTTCGGTTGCGAGATTCGTTGCGTCGTAGGCATGGAGTACACCTGTTCCTCTGTTCCCGACCGCCCAAACGATTCCCTGCGAGGTTCCATTTGCCGAGACGCTAGGCGTGGCGCCGGGATAGCCATAGTTCACGGCGCTCACGGACGCGGGCCCGGTAGCGAGCATCGCGTTCGTAATGGGAAACGCTTTCAGCGAATCGCTTACGCCTGCGTAGTACACGGTCCCATTGAAATAGGCGGGCATCGCCCATACTCCGCCGCCCACGGCGCCATCAATCTCCTGGTGAATCGCGGTGTCATTGTTGGGATTGAACTTGCCCATCGAATCGCGATTCACGACGTAGATATTCGAATCCTTCCCAGCACCGACGGCAAGATGTACGGTGGCGCCGGAGGCGTCTTTCAAATCCGGCAAAACGAGAGCTCCGCCCGAACCAAGATCCTCGTCGGCGTTGGATTCGCTGAGCGTGTTGTACATCGTGAAATAATCGGCGACGCTCAATGACCCGCCCGCGGTGGAAAGCTTCATGAAAGCGTTACCGTAGTCCCCGTTCATGGGGAAACCGCTGGCGTTGAGGGTCGCGTCGAACGTTCCGTTCGCCGCAAGAAAGTAGATGAAGTTCGAGGAGTCTGCAGCGAGTCCTGCGCCCGCCATCCAGACCGAGCCCTCCGATCCGTTGGGCGTGATATCAATGACGCTCACCTGCTGCAGCGTCGATTCGCTGTATCCCATCACCCAGCCAGTGTAGGGATTGGCGTCACAGTGAGACGTCCAGCCCATATAAATGACGCCGTTGAGCAGCAGCAATCCCGCGCGTTCCGCGTATTGTGCCGGGTCGAACGTCACGTGACCGCTGAGGTTCGGGAACGTGGCCTGGATCGTGGTCGGGCCGCCGCTTTGTTCCGCTCCCGTTGTCACATCCAATGCGTGCAAGCGTTGATGGTAGTTTCCACTAGCGTCCTTAGACATGGCCGCGACAAAAATCGTGCCGTGGGCGCCTGACTTCAAATCAATCACGGGCGTGGCTGTGATGCCGATTTCCGGAGTGATCTGACCGCAGCCGTGGTCGTCGCTTGTAGCTTCATTCGAGCCGAGCACAGAGGTCTGCCACAGCAGTGCGAACGTATCCGCATCGAACGCGTACACGAGGTCGTGTTCCGTTACGACGAAGACCACGTTGTGGACAGCGCCTGCAATCGTCAGGCTCGGAGCGTACAAAGGCTCCGCATCGACTTTGCCCTGCACAGTGAGGAATCCGATCTTCCCAAATGTTGCGGACTTGACGTTGCTTGTGGTCAGAAGCGTTTCGCTGAGATTCTGGCCGGTGCGCCCTACGTCGTTGTGGTAAGTCAAGACGGTTACGTTGGAGTTTCCGCCACCCCCGCTACTTACGGTCAACGTAACGGAATTGCTGGTTACGGAGCCGGCCGAGTTGCTGACGATTACCTGAAATGTCGAGCCGTTATCGCCAGACGTGGTGGCGGGAGTTGTGTACGTGGCGGAAGTCGCGCCACTCACGCTTGCCCCGTTCTTCTGCCACTGATACCCGGGAGAAGGGCTGCCGCTTGCCGCTACCGAAAAAATTGCGGTTTGTCCGACGGAGACGGTTTGACTTGCGGGCTGTTCGGTAATGACGGGCGCCGTCGGGCCCGCGCTCGAGGTGTTCGCGCAACCATTCTCGAAGACGGCGAGGCCGACTAGAAGGACAACCAAGACTACCAGGCTTGCTCGAACTCCGGCGGTGCGCAAAAGATGATTTAGGTTGGAAAAGTGTCCCGACATGGCCCGACCTGCCTTCCCCAGGTTACCCCTGGACGCGGAGCACTTTCTTGAAGAAACCACCGAAAGTGCTAATTCAGTTAGTCGAATATAAACCGAATACCATCACTCCTGTGGGTGTGCCTATGAACACTCTCCCGCCAGCGATCATCGGCGTGATGAATTTGTTGTCGTAGAACTGGTCGCGCGATCCTGCTTGACTGCTGTTGTAAAGCTCGTGCGCGAGATTCGCGGCGTCAAACGCGTGCAGCACTCCGCTGTTCGCGTTTTCCACGGCCCAAACGATTGCGTTGGCAGTCCCATTTGCCGAGATGCTAGGTGTGGTGCCGGGATAGTCGAATCGGTTGGCCGACAGAGACGATGGAGTGTCGGCGAGCATGGCATTCACGATTGGGAATGCCTTGAGCGGCGCGAGAGTAGCCCCGTAGTAGACGGTATTGTTGAAGTACGCAGGCGACGCAAATTCCGCTCCGCCGAGCGAATTCGGAAGCTCCTGATAGACCTCAGCATCATTCTTTGGATTGAACTTACCCATTGCGTCGCGGTTGACGACGTAGATGATCTGATCTTTGCCCGCGCCGATCGCAAGATGCAGAACCTTTCCGGATGAGTTCTGCATGTCCGGGAGCAACAGAACGCCGCCGGAGCCTAGGTCTTCATCACCGTTCGTCTCGGCAGCGTTGTTATGCATTGAAAAATAATCGTATACGCTGAGCTTGTTTCCTGGCATCTTCAGTTCCAGAAACGAATTGCCGAAATCGCGTTCGGCCGGAAAACCGTTCGCAGTAAGATTGGAATCAAAGGTGCCGTTGCCGGTGAGAACGTAAATGTTCCCCGCTGCGTCGGCGGCCGGGCCGTCGCCCGTCATCCAAATCGCGCCGTCTGTGCCGTTCGGCGTCAGGCTGATCGCACTAACGGGCTTCAGGGTTGCCTGGCTGAGGCCGATGATCCAACTGTTGTAGGGTTCGTGATCGCAATGCGACGCCCAGGTTGTGTAGATCACGCCATTTGACAGCAAGAGCGCCGCGCGATCTTCGTATTGCTTGGGAACGAACGTCACGCGACCATGGCTGCTGTTCGGCCCGTTTCCCGGCAACGTTGCCGTGATCAGCTGCGGAGGATCTTGTTCCGCGCCCGTGGTGAGGTCGAGGGCATGCAACCTCTGAAAATACTCTCCACTGGAATTCTTGGACATCGCCACAACGTACATCGTGCCGTGCCCACCGGCTTTTAGATCGATTACGGGAGTGGCCGTGACGCCAATCTCCGGCTCGATCTGCTCGCAATCGCGCTTGTCGCTGGGCGTTTCGCCGGGACCGAACAGCGACACGCTCCAGAGCAGAGCAAAGGTGTCCGCATCGAAGGCGTAGGCCATATCGTGCTCGGTGACGACAAACAGAACGTTGCGTGTCTCGCCGGCTACGACGAGTTTGGAGACGTAGAGCGGCTCGGCGTCCACCTTACCCCGCACCTTGAGAAACCCGACCCTTCCAAAACTCGCCGAGTTCACATTCGCTGGTGTAAGGACCGACTCGTTAAGATTCTGGCCCGTGCGCATAACATCGTTGTGAAACGTCAACACGTTGGTGAGAGCGCTTGGTGGGGGATCGCTTGGCGGGTCGGCCGCGCGACTGGAAGCGGGGGACCTGGGGTCCGATGTTCCTGAACGAGAACTCTTGCGGCAACCGTTCAAATAAGGTACGAGTCCGGCCAAAACGGCGAGAATCAGCACCCATTTTTCGAGTCGCAATGAGCGTTCCATCGTGAATTTGTTTCTCAGCCTTTAGTTGCCAGTTTGATGGGTTCGTCCAGCGACTACCCCGGGCTGCCGCTGTCTTTCGTCGACATTTCGCCAAATGTTTGACGTACGAGACAAGGGATTGGACACGGTCGCCAAGTCGTAAGAAACCTTAATCTCGAAAGTTAGAAGCTGTAGGATAAAGAAGGGCTAAGTAAAGGTTGCCCAGCCAAACTGCAACGTCACATTGTTTCGGCGGTTGTTGGCTCTTCCTGCCGCACGCGAACCGTGGAGGGTTTGCGTCTGTCCGTAAACCATGACCATAGTCTCCAGGCGAGCAAAACCCCAACAACAAAGGCGTATTCGAGGGGCTTGCGCACATCCGACTTCACAAGCCAGTAATAGTGAATCACGCCGGCGGTGCCGCTGAGATAAATGGCTCGGTGAAGGAGTTGCCAACGCTTGCCGCCCAGGCGTCGAATCCATCCGGCCGTCGAGGTGATTGCAAGAGGGATCATCAGCACGAACCCCGTAAACCCGACCGTAATAAATGGCCGCTTGGCGACGTCATCCAAGACATCATGCCAGTTGAAAGACCGATCGACGCCGAGCCACGTGGAAAAGTGCAAGCATGCGTAAAAGAACGCGAACAATCCCATCATGCGGCGAAATCGGATCAGTTGCGGCAAATGCAGAATCTTGCGAAGGGGGGTAATCGCAAGCGTTATCACCAGGAACCGGAGGATCCAGTCACCTGTGGCGTGCTCGACGAACTCAACCGGATTCAGGCCCAGGTCATTGTGAAATCCGCGCCAAAGAAGGATTCCCAGCGGCACGAGGCATAGCGCGAAAACCGGCACTTTCGTCCATTTGCTCGTGATGATGGAGTTGAGGAACTTTGGAACCATCGGTCAGTGGCTTTTTGCTTCGCCGTAGGGTTCAGTAGTATTTCTTCAAATCCATGCCGTTGTACAAGCTCGCCACCTGGTCCTCATATCCGTTGAACATCTGAGTGGGAATCCGCGGCGCAAAGAATCCTCCGCCAAGACGACGTTCCGTTTTCTGGCTCCAGCGTGGGTGATCAACGTTCGGGTTCACATTCGAGTAAAACCCGTACTCGTGCGCGTTTTGAATGTTCCAAGTTGTGGGCGGCTGATCTTTGACGAGTTTGATCTTCACGATCGATTTAATGCTCTTGAATCCGTACTTCCAGGGGATAACCATGCGCACTGGAGCGCCATCCTGATTTGGCAGCGTCTCTCCGTACATCCCCACGCAGAGAAGCGCGAGCGGGTTCAATGCTTCATCGAGGCGCAAACCTTCTACATATGGCAATTCGATGCCGGCCGACCCTCCCAACGGCATCTGCTTGGGATCGTAGTAGCTCTGAAATGTGACGAATCTTGCACTGGCCTTCGGCTGCACCAGATTCACAATCGTGTTCAGCGAATACCCGATCCAGGGCACGACGATCGACCAGCCCTCGACGCAGCGGTGGCGGTAGATTCGTTCCTCGAGCGGCGCGAGCTTCATGATTTCGTCCATCGTAAATTTGCGGGGCTTTTGCACCTCGCCTTCCACGGATACAATCCATGGCGTCGTGACAAAATTCCCGGCGTTGCGCGCGGGATCGCCCTTGTCCGTGCCGAACTCGTAGTAATTGTTGTAGTGCGTGACGTCTTTTTCGCCGGTGACCGCTTCCGTCGTGCTGCCAGGCCACTTCACGACGCCGTTGATTTTCTGGGGTACCGAACCCGTCGCCGGCCCGGCGAACACTCTCGGCAACCTTTTGTACGCGGCCACGGCCGCCGAAGTTGCCAGCAATCCAAGCAGAAAATTACGCCGCCCCATGTAAAGGCCCTTCGGAGTGACGTCTTTATAAGTCAAATCCGGCGTTCGCTTTACCAGCACCGCTACCCTCCACACCTCAAGTCAGTGCGCATCTTTGCTCGATTATAATACGCATTTTCGCACAACGTTGGATGTTCCCGGTCGCAGAAAGACCCAGTTCCACGACGTCCAGGAAGGCACCCGCGTAGTTGAAACCAGTGGAAATAGGCTACTTGCGCTGTAATTCGGTCAGAAGCGCGTCGCGTACCCGCTCCTGCTGGTTGACCACGAGCTTCGAACCGCCAGACGTTAAATAGAAGACGTCGATCGCCATTTGCCCTTCGGTTTCGATGATTGCGATTTCGATGTTGCACTTTTCGTGCGAGAAGGTCGAGCTGATGCGATGCAAAAGTCCGGGCTGGTCCTGCGCGATCACTTCGATGAGCGTGCTTTGCGCGGAGCATTCGTCATCGATCAGGACTCGCGGCTCGACTTTCACTTTCGGCTGCGTGTTCTTTTCCGATCGCAGGCGATCGTGAAGCATGCGCTCGAGGTCGGCTTTCCCAGTTAGGACGTCGTGGATGCTCGACTTGAATCGCTCCCACTCGGGCAGATTCAGCTCTAGAGTGCGGAACCGGTCTGTGAAGTAGAACGTGTCGACGACGGTTCCAGCCTGATTCGAGAATGCAGCGGCCTTCACGATGTTCATTCCCCAAGCGGCCAGCACTCCAGCCATCGTTGCGAACAGGAAGGGTCTGTCGTGCGTAACCAGGGTCAGTTCGTACGAATGCCGCCCGCGCGATAGGGCGATTTGCACGGAATCTTCGCCGAGGTGGCTGGCCATCTCCGTATGCCCGATGATTTCGCTTGCCGCGTGGGTCCTCAGATAGCGTCGTGGTAACCCTTCGAGAAAACCTTCCAGCCTCTTCCCCGCCGCAGGCGCGAGCGTGCGGAGGTGGGTCATCACTTCGTCGTCGAGGTTCACGTGGAAGCGGTCGTCAACAGTGCGCGTGAGGTAATTCGCAACGCCGATGTAGAGCTGCCAGATGTTTTCTGCCTTCCACGGCGTCAGGGCTTCCGGGTTGACCGCTTTAATGTCCGCATACGTGAGCAGGCAGAGCATCTTCAAGCGTTCCGGCGTTTCCACTTTTTCGGCGAACTGTCGCACGGTTTCCGGATCGAAGATATCGCGCCGCAGCGCTCCGCTCATTTCCAGATGCCGAGCGATGAGGAAGAGGACGGTTTCGCGATCGACGGCGTCGAGGTCGAGGCGCTCGAGGCACTTCTCGGCGATTTCAACGCTCGCTTGCACGTGATTGCGGGTCTTGGCAGCCTTGCCCGTGTCGTGCAACAGCAAAGACAGATAGAGCAGATCCGGCTGCTCGACTTCGTCGAGCAACTCGGCGTAGCGTTGATCCCATTTAGATTGCGATTGTCGCAACAAATGCAGGTTCTCGATGGCAACGAACGTGTGCTCATCCACAGTGAAGCGGTGGGAGTAGTCGCGCACCACCAGCGCATCGATTCCGGCAATTTCCGGCATAAGAAGAGTGAGCAATCGAAGCGAGTGCATTTCGCGGAGCGCCTCCCCCGCGTGAGACGCCAAAAGAATCTCCTGCAGGTAATGCCACATCTCCACACCCTCTGGCGGGTTAGCGGCCGTGAACGACAACGCCTCCTCGATTTGGCGTTCCGCCGTGGAGCTGAGTTTCAGTCCGTGCCGCGCCATGAATCGAAAAGCCCGCAATTGAAGTTCGGGCTCTCGCAGGGCCTCGGCGTCTTGGAAAAACATAAGCCCGTCGACGACGGCGAACTCGGCGTTCGAAAGCCGCGACCGCATGTGCTGAAACTGGCGGTAAAGGGAAGGCCGCGCGGACGGTGCCTCCTCTAACAGGCGCGTGCATGCACGATGGACAGCGCGGGCGTGTGCGAAATAAATCCTCATCCAATCGGACGGGCTCAGCGAATCCCTTCCCGATGCGCCGATCTTCAGGGCCGCCGCTTCGTCCTGCGCTTCCCAGGTAAGGGCGTTATCGTCGCGCGCGTGGCGAAGATGCAAAAAACATCGCGCCGACATCAGAAATTCCAGCGCGGTATCAAATTGCTTCTGGATCGAGCCCGGCCGGCCGGCGCCGTTATCAGGCCAGCCGCGACCTTCTTCCATTTGCGCGATCAGTTCGAGCCAGCAGACCAAGTTGTAGTCGCGCAGGCCGCCCGGTCCCTCCTTTACGTTGGGCTCGAGGTGAAACACGCTGCCGCCGAACTTCGAACACCGCGCGCGGGCCAGCTCCGCGAGCCGCTGAACCATCAGCCGCGATTCCTCCTGGACAAGCTTCGGAATCACATCATCGCGCAAACGCCGGAAAACACTCTGGTCGCCAGCCAAATAACGACAGTCGAGCAGCGAAATCGCGAATTCGAGATTGTTGGGATCGAATCGGCCGCATTCCGCCAGCGTTCGCGTCGCCGGACTCAACTTAAGGCGTAAGTCCCAGATCTCCTGCGAGAATTGTCGGATGGGATCCTTAAGCTGCTTTTCGGTATTGCCATTCGCGTGGAGAAAAAGCAAGTCGATGTCGGAGTAGGGGAAGAGCCAGCGTCGGCCAAAGCCACCGAGCGCGACAAGGACGAAATTCCGCGGGCCGCAAGTATCGGGCGAAATCAGTTCCTTCCACAGCCGGTGACCTATCGATTCCACCAGCGCCGTGCGCGAGAGCAGCGCTTCCCGTCCGTTGGAGCTTACGCGAAACCGTTCTCGAATGCGCCCGAACTCTGCCGCATAGAGATCGCGCAGTTCACGGCTGAGTGAGGCGTTCATCGGTGTGACGGATGGATTGAATTCTCGAGCTCCGGTTCAGACGCACTCCGGGATGGCCACCAAAACGGAACTTTAGTCAGAGGGCGCTGTCGCCGCGTTCGTCATTGCGAATGCGGATGGCATCCGCGACCTTACTGAGGAAAATCTTGCCGTCTCCAATTTTCCCCGTGCGAGCTGCGGACTTGATCGCATCGACGGTCCTCTCGACCATGTCGTCCGTGACCACCATTTCGATCTTAATTTTCGGAATCAGATCTACGGTGTACTCGCGGCCGCGATAGACCTCCGTATGGCCCTTCTGGCGGCCATGCCCGCGCGCTTCCAGCACCGTCATTCCCTCGACGCCAATTTCGTGCAGCGCATCCTTTACCGCATCGAGCTTCGATGTTTGAATAACAGCCTCAACTTTAGTCATCTCATTACGCCTCGAATCACTTGCCCGCCATCTTAAACGATTCGCGTCGAAATAGCGCGGCCAGCCAGACGCATCAGCGGACAACAAGAGCTGAAAAACAGGCGAGCCAGCGGCGGGATTAGCGTCTTTCTCCTTTCAACGCTTCGATCTCGCCGGAACGCTCAGTGCGATTTGAAAACCGGACACTCTACCTTCAAAAGCCGCCACATAATAATCTAATTTCACGATTGCCAGCATCAGGAATTGTGATGCGCACGCGTCGTCCAACGCATTTGTGCCCCCTCGCATTGCGCTGGGTATCGCGTCCGGCTCGTCGACATCAAAAAATGCTGCGTGGGCCGAGCGCTGCGGATGTACGCTATTGAGGGCCGGGATCGGTGCAGCCGAACTCCGGTCCGGCCCGCTGATTCCGCCCTGACGAGGCGATGCCATGGCTAATATCACGCAGTTGCACATAAACGGGACGGCGTATTCGATCAACGCCGACCCACAGACAAGTCTACTCTCGGTCCTGCGCGACCAACTCGATCTCACCGGAAGCAAGTACGGCTGTGGCGAGGGCCAATGTGGCGCTTGCACCGTCTTAATCGACGGCAACCCGCGCCGCTCGTGCATCACCCCCGTGGGCACCGCCGCAATGAAGCAAATCACTACGATCGAGGGCCTCGAGACGAACGGCCAGCTTCATCCGCTTCAGGAAGCGTTTCTGAGGGAGGGCGCGATGCAATGCGCCTACTGCACTTCGGGGATGATCATGACGGCCGTCGCGCTGCTCAATTCGAATCCTCATCCAAATGCGCAGCAGGTGTCGCAGTACATGGAGGGCAACATCTGCCGCTGCGGAACTCAACCGCGTATTGTCGCGGCGGTGCTAAGAGCTTCGAAGGAGGTGGCGCAATGAGCGACAAATCCTTCGTGCGCGACCCGCTCTTACTCGCCCCGGTCATGCGCGATCCGGCGGCGCCGCTCATTGAGCCCGAACGCTACGAGTTTCACGCTTCCTCCGCATACCATTTCGCATTGCAGCGTCGCGACTTTTTCAAGTTTTTGGGAGCCGGGTTACTTGTGGCTTGCGTGGCCAAAGAGGCTCTCGCCTTCCAGGAATCAGGCGGCGGACGTCGCCAGGGGAGCCAATCTCTTCCGCGCGAAATCAGCGCGTGGCTGCACATCGGCGACAACGGCGTCGTCACCGTTTACACCGGCAAAGTGGAAGTCGGCCAGAATATTCGAACGTCCCTCAGCCAAGCCGTCGCTGAAGAGCTTCACTTCCCGATAGGCAAGATTGAGATGGTGATGGGCGATACGAAGCTCACGCCGTACGACATGGGCACGTTCGGCAGCCGCACCACTCCGACGATGAACCTACAGCTTCGGCAAGTGGCTGCGGCCGCGCGCGACGCGCTTGTGGATATGGCTGCACGGCAGTGGAAGGTGGATCGATCAGCTCTTGCCGCGGTGGATGGGAAAATCACTGACGCATCGACAAAGCGCACCGTCGAATACGCCGCCCTGGTGAAGGGGCAGCAGCTAACGCAACTGATTCCAACGGAAGATCCGCTCGCGCCGGCAACGGAATGGAAGATCGAAGGTCAGCCGATTGCGAAGGTCGACGGCCGTGACTTTGTCACCGGCAAACACAAGTATCCATCCGATCAAAGGCTGCCGGGTATGCTGCACGGCAAGATTCTACGGCCGCCATCGTTCGGCGCGACTCTGGTCTCAGTGAACCCGCCAGACGCAACCGTTATGAGCGACGTTACGTTCGTGCACGATGGCGACTTTGTCGGCGTTGCGGCCGCGTCCCAGGAACTGGCGACGCGCGCGTTGAAGTCTTTTCAAGCGGAATGGAAGCCGGCGGCAGATCAGATGTCGAACAAGAACATCTTCGACTACTTGAAAACCCACGCCGCGAACGATAAGGGCGAAGGGGCGCAGGAAGTCGGCTCAGTCGAACAGGGCCTGAAGTCCGCCGATCATCGGTTAAAACAGACTTACATGGTGGCATACATCGCCCATGCGCCGCTCGAGCCGCGAACGGCTCTCGCGCAATGGTCCGGCGACAACCTGACGGTCTGGACTGGCACGCAAAGGCCGTTCGGCGTTCGCAGCGAACTTGCCACGGCCTTTCATATTCCCGAAGAGAACGTCCGCGTGCTGATGCCGGACACGGGTGCGGGCTACGGCGGAAAGCACAGCGGAGAAGCGGCGATTGAAGCGGCGCGTCTCGCGCGCGCCGCGAATCGGCCCGTGAAAATCGTTTGGACGCGCGAAGAAGAATTCACGTGGGCATACTTTCGTCCCGCGGGAGTGATCGACGTTACGGCCGGGGTGCGCGACGACGGCACGATCACGGCTTGGGAATTCCACAACTACAATTCAGGCGGCTCGGGGATTCGGACGTTCTACGACATTCCCAACCAGCGAATCCAATTTCACGAAACGAAATACCCTCTTCGCCAGGGCTCCTATCGCGCGCTGGCGGCCACCGCCAACCACTTCGCGCGCGAGTCGTTCATGGACGAGCTGGCACGCGAGGTCAGTATGGATCCTCTCGCGTTTCGTATGAAGAATCTGAAGAATGAACGTCTGCGCGCCGTGTTCGAGGCTGGGGCGAAGAAATTCGATTGGGGACGGAAGAAAACGGCAGGCCGGGGTTTTGGGATGGGCGGCGGATTCGAGAAGGGCGGGAACGTGGCCACGTTCGCCGAAGTGAATGTCGATAAGGCCTCAGGCGACGTGCGCGTGGTGCACGTCGTAACGGCCTTCGAGTGCGGGGCGATCGTCAACCCGGACAATCTCGTGAATCAGCTCGAAGGCGCGAACATCATGGGGCTCGGCGGCGCTCTTTTCGAAGCCATCGAATTCGAGAATGGGAAAATTCTGAATTCGCGCTTTTCGAAATATCGCGTGCCGCGTTTCAGCGACGTCCCGGCGCTCGAAACAGTGCTGGTGAATCGCACGGACATTCCTTCGGCCGGTGCGGGCGAATCGCCGCTGATGGGGATTGCTCCCGCGATCGGTAACGCGATTTTCGATGCCACCGGAGTGCGCCTGCGCTCGCTGCCGATGGTTCCAAACGGACTGCCGAAGGCGTAGCCCTAGTCGGGTGGCAGCCCGCGCACTCCGCCCCGACCGATTCGAATCTTGCGATGTGTCCGTATCGCCCTCAAAAATCACCCTTTCCGCGATTCGATCCCATTCGGCTTTCCAAAATCACAACTTTTTCGAGCTTCCCGTGTTTCACCTCCATACAGCCTTCACAGAGCTTCGGAGGCTGACGCCCAGCAAGTAAAATCTATCGGATATCAGAAACGGAGACAGCCATGAATAAACGAGGACTCATTCTAAGTGCAGCAGCCCTGATCGCTCTGTGCGTACCTCCGACCCGTGCGCAATCGCAATCGACGACAACTTCGAGTACGCCTGCAACCACCACCGCGACCACGCCGGGCAAGCCGGAATCGATCGCGCAACGCAAGGACAACCAGCAAGACCGCATCGCGCAGGGGATTCAGAGCGGCCAGCTTACTCCCGGCGAGACGAAGAATTTGGAAACCAAGGAAGCGGGCCTAAACAAGGAAGAACGCACGATGCGCTCGGAGGACGACGGTCATCTAACATCCGCCGACCGCACTAAGCTCAACAATCAGCAGAACAAACTCTCCGACAAGATCTACGACGATAAACACAATGCCGCGCAGGATCACTTCGGCAACAGTGAGGTGGGTCAGCGACAGGAAAATCAGCAAGATCGCATCGCCCAGGGCGTCAAGAGCGGCCAGCTCACCGCGGGCGAAACGGCCAAACTCGAAAACCAACAGCAGGGCATCAACCGAGAGGTTGGCGGGATGCGCCAGGCGAATGGGGGCAAATTGACCCAAGCCGATAAAAAGGCAGTCAACCAGCAGCAGAACAAGGCGTCAAAGAATATCTACAACAAGAAGCACAACGCGACACACACAAGGCCGTAGGTTCTAGCCTCAAAGCATCTAAGGGCCCTGGCAATGCGGACGCCGGGGCCCTTGTTTTTTCGTTTGCGCAAGTCTCGCGGCTGGCGGGAACTCGAAAATCGTCAAGAAGCGTAACCTTGTGGATGTCGCACCTTCCACTCCCACGCTGACCGAATGATCGTCTCCAGGTCCGAAACGGGAGTCCATCCGAGAACGGCCTGTGCCTTCGTTGCATCGGCCACCAGTCTTGCAGGATCGCCGGCGCGGGGTGGTTCGATTCGCGTGCGAATGGGCCGCCCGGCGACTTTGCGGGCGGAGTCGATCACCTCCAGCACCGAGTGTCCGTGACCTGTGCCCAGATTCAAAAACTCGGATGCTCCACCGCGCCGAAGGTGATCAAGTGCGCGAATATGCGCATCCCCGAGATCCGCCACGTGAATGTAATCGCGAATCGCAGTTCCGTCCGGCGTGGGATACTTGTTCCCGAAGATCGCAATGTCGCTGCTTGGATCCGCCGCGGCGGAAAGAACATTCGGAATCAAGTGTGTTTCGGGATCGTGATGCTCGCCACAACGCTGCGTCGCGCCAGCAGCATTGAAATACCGGAGCGAAACAAATTTCAGGCCGTAGCCGCGATCGTAGCTTGCGAGAAGGCGTTCCATGATCAGCTTCGACCAGCCGTACGGGTTCTCAGGCCACTGCGGATCGCCCTCCTCGATGGGCACGCGCTTCGGCTCGCCATACGTCGCCGCCGACGAAGAAAACACGATGAGCCGGACGCCAACGTTATCCAGGGACCCCGCAAATGCAATCCCCTGCTCGACGTTGTTCTCGAAATACATCGCCGGATCTTTCACGGACTCGCCGACATATGTAAGCGCGGCGAAGTGAATGCACGAATCGATCTTGTGCTCTTTCGCAATTCGAGCGATCAATGCGCGATCGCCGACCTCGCCTTGGTAGAACGGGACGTCTGGATCGAGCGATTCGCGGTGCCCGCGGCGCAAGTCATCCAATATGACGACCGCCTCACCCCTGTTTTGGAGGAGTTCGACCGTCACGCTGCCGATGTATCCGGTACCGCCTGTCACCAGAATCGCCATGTCTCCCCTTCGCGACGAAATGATTTGAATTACGATCGCTACTGATCTGAAACCGCCCGCAATCTCTCTGCGGCCTGCTCTGGCGTCAGGTCACGCTGAGGGCTCCCAAGGAGCTCGAATCCAACCATGAATTTCCGCACCGTTGCGGAGCGCAAAAGCGGCGGATAGTAATGAGCGTGCAGGTGCCACTCCGGATGCGGCGATTTGTCCGTTGGGGCCTGATGAAAGCCCATCGAGTACGGAAACGGCACATTAAACAGGCGGTCGTATCGTACCGTTAGCCGCTTGAGCACATCAGCAAGCCCGTCCCGCTCGTCGTCGAACAAATCCGGCAGGGAGCCCGCGTGCCTCCGGGCAATCACCAACGTCTCGAATGGCCAGACCGCCCAGAACGGAACCACCGCGACAAAATGCTGGTTGCGACAAACAATTCGTTGTACCGCTTTCTCTTCCTGGCTCAAATAATCGCACAGCATGCAGCGGCTCTGCGCGCGCTGGAACGCAAGAAATCCTTCTTGTTCTTTCCTCGGCTCGTTCGGCACGCTCGACGTCGCCCAAATCTGGCAGTGCGGATGGGGATTGCTGCATCCCATCATCGCGCCGCGATTTTCGAAGATTTGGACGTGCTTGATGTTCGCCATCGCTCCCAGCTCTGTGGATTGCTGCGCCCAGACATCAACAATGCCGCGGATCGCATGGGTTTCCATCTGCGACAGCGTCAGATCATGGCGAGGCGAGAAACAAGCCACGCGGCAGACCCCTGATTCGCCGGTCGCGAGCAGCAATCCTTCCTCGACGGTGGCGTGAGGAGTGTCAGGGCGCACGGCGGGAAAATCATTGTCGAAAACCAAGTAGTCTTTGTAGTTGGGATTTTTCGCGCCCCTTGCTCGATTGTTTCCCGGGCACATGTAGCACTCGGGATCGTATGTAACCGTTTTCTGAACGACAGCGGGTTCCACCTGTCCTTGCCAAGGGCGCTCGGTGCGATGCGGGGACACCAGCACCCATTCGCGCGTCAATGGATTGAATCTCCTGTGAGCGTGCTCGCCGAGACTGAAAGAAGGCATCTTGTTATTGAACGTGACCTATTCCGCTTGTCTAACACCGTCTGCGGCGTCGCAGACGTAAATATCGGGCTTGAGCCCGACGCGCCGTTCGTACTCGGGTGAAATTCGGCGCTGAAACTCAGCCACGGCTTCTGAGTTTACCAGATTGATTGTGCATCCTCCGAAGCCCGCGCCCGTCATGCGCGCGCCGTGCACACCTTCCGCTTGGCTTGCAAGGTCAACGAGCAAATCGAGCTCCCCGCAACTGACTTCGTAGTCATCGCGCAGGCTGCGGTGCGATTCGGCCATCAGGCCGCGCAAATCGTGGAGGTGATTGTGCTCAAGCGCACGTGCAGCCAGGATTACGCGCTCATCTTCTGAAACCACATGCCGGCAGCGTTTGTACACATTCTTGGGGAGTGCCTCTTGGCAGCTTTGGAGTTGCTCTATCGTGACGTCACGCAGCGCACGCACTCCTGGGAATCGTTCCGCAAGAATGCGAACGCCTTCCTCGCACTCTGCGCGCCGAGTGTTGTACGCGCTTGCCGCCAGCTCGCGCTTCACCATGCTGTTGCAAATCACCAGCCGGATACCGGAGGGCAGCGGCACCGTGTGAAAGTCGAGCGACCTGCAATCGAGAAGGAGAGCCCGGTCTCGGACGCAGCACGCAGAGGCAAGCTGGTCCATGATCCCGCATCGCGTGCCAACGAAATCGTTTTCTGCCTTTTGGCAGCACACTGCGAGCTTGGTGCCGTCGATTGTGATTCCCGAATTCGCGAGGAGCGCAAATCCCGTCGCAACTTCGAGCGCTGCCGAGGAACTCACGCCCGCCCCGATCGGGACGTCGCCCCGAATCAGAAGATTCGCGCCTCTGAGCCGGTATCCACTCTGATCGAGAACGAGCGCGACGCCGAAAACGTAGCTGCTCCACTCCCGGCTTGCCGCCCGCGGCCCGGCATCAAGGTCGAATTCCGCTGCCTGACCGAAATTCTCGGACTGCAAATGAATTCGCCGGTCACGCCGGGGAGCGATTGCGATCCACGCAAAAAGATCAATCGCTGCAGGAAAGACGAAACCGTCATTGTAGTCAGTATGCTCGCCGATTAGGTTCACGCGTCCCGGTGCGCGACAAAGCGTTGCCTCTTCTCCATACACCTGGCGAAACTTCGATCGCAATTCTTCACTTCGCGTCATTCAACCTCGCAACCTGCCAAATCCACGCCCCGGGCATGAATCGCGTTCGCGCGGCTCATCTGAAACCGACTGCCAACTTCGGCATTGCGTGAGGACGGCACCTGTCCTACAAATGCGTGTGCAGAGGAGCCATAGTACATGAGAAGAAACCGAATTGTGATCCTACTTGGGACGTATTTGCTCGGTTCCCTCTTTAGTCCTGCGAGAGCGCACGCACAAGGCTCCGGCATTGCCGTTTTCTACGAGGACGGCTTCCCCACCGCTGATTCGGCCGCGCCATCGCGAGCCGACCTTGCCGGACTGGTGGTCGGCGCGCGCTTCACGGCTGCCGGTCAACTTCACACCGTTCTGTCTGACGATTCCACTCGGTTACTGTTGCTGCCCTACGGTTCTGCTTATCCCGAACCAGCGTGGCCGGATATTTATACCTTCCTGCAACACGGTGGAAATTTGCTCGTGCTAGGAGGCAAGCCATTCACTCGTGCGGCGTATCGCGACGCGGCTGGCTGGCACCTCCGCGCCTACAGCGTTCGCGATTCACGCGAACTGCTGATCGATCAGTATCAGGAAACTCCCGGTTCCGAAGGGCTCGATTTTCACCCAAATCCGAACGTCGTCTTTCATCTGCCGCGATTTCAATGGCAGCGCGCGTTCAGCCCAATCATTCATTTGACGTCGACCGACATTTACAACCGCGACGGATCGGCTGGCACGCTCGACGCTCGACTCGACCCGCTCGTTTGGGGGACCAAGAACGACCGCCGTTTGTCGGCGCCCGCGATTCAAATCGACCACGTGCGCAATCGATTCGCCGGCGGGCGCTGGATCTTCCTGAACGCCGAATTGGCCTCCGATTTTTACGCCAGCGCCTCGGCAAAACAGATGCTTCCCGCCCTCGTGTTCGCAGCTTTGCGGGGAGCCGAGGAATTCATCGTGCGGCCAACGCTGCCGCTATACGCGCAAGGCGAACCGATTGAAGTCAACGTGAGCTGGACCTCACCTATGCAGGCTCAGTCCGATCTAACCGCGCTGATCACGATTTCTCCAGATCAAGCGTCTGCTCAAAAGACGACCCAGACCGTGAAGTTGCCTCTGACTCAGCCGGTGGTATTTCCCGCACCCAGAGGTCGCGGACTTTACTCGATTTCCGCAGAACTGCTTGAGGGCAGCGCAATCCGCGCAACGTATCATTCTGGCTTCTGGATTCGCGACTTGGATTACCTGCGCTCAGGCCCGCATCTTGGGGTGAACCCCGACTATTTTGAACTCGACGATCACCCCCTCGCAGTCATCGGAACTACGTACATGGCGAGCGACGTCCAGCGGCTCTTCTTTGAATATCCTAACGTGTACGTGTGGGACACCGATCTCGCGCAAATCAGCTCCGCCGGACTGAACATGATCCGCACGGGCTGGTGGACCGGTTGGGACAAGTTCTGCGACGAAGAAGGACGCCCAAACGAGCGGACGCTGCGTACCCTCGAAGCATTTCTCATGACAGCTCGCCGCCGCGGCCTGCCGGTGCAATTCGAGTTTTTTGCGTTTCTACCGGATGTTCTCGGAGGCGCAAATGCCTACCTCGACCCGCAGGCAGTTCGGCGCCAAACGAATCTCGTGTCCGCTGTGGTCGCCCGCTTCCACGATGTGCCGTTCCTCGCCTGGGATTTGATTAATGAGCCGAGCTTTTCGCATCACGCTTGGCAAATGCGTCCCAATGGAGATTCATTCGAACTAGAGGAATGGAATCGCTGGCTGTCGGCGCGCTATCCCGATCGCTCCTCTCTCGCCGATGCCTGGAATCTCGCTTCGCTGGCGCCGGATCAGACCCTGCCCGTTCCCGAAGAACTGGAGTTCGGGTCGCGCGGAATGTATTCCGGCCAGAATTCGCTGAAGCTCTACGATTTCTTCGAATTCGCGCAGGCGGAGTTCGCGAACTGGGTGCGGGGTCTGCGCGAAGCTATTCGGGCCACCAGTTCGCAACAGCTAATCACTGTCGGGCAGGATGAGGGCGGCTTCGATGACCGGCTGTCGCCCGCATTTTTCGGTTCGCAGGTTGATTTCACAACAAACCACTCCTGGTGGAACAACGATGCACTACTGTGGGATTCGCTCGTCGCAAAACAACCCGGACAGCCCATGCTGATCCAGGAAACGGGTCTGCAGCGGGAATTGGCGCTCGATCAGATCGCGCGCCGCACTCCCGAAAGCGACGCCGGGCTGCTGGAGCGCAAGATAGCGCTGTCGTTCGTCGAAGGATCGGGCGCGATTCAGTGGCTCTGGAACACGAACGTCTTCATGACTTCCGAAAACGAGGTGCCAATCGGAGTGCTGCGCGCGGATGCGACCGAGAAACCCGAGGCTACAATAATGCGCGACTTCGCCCGATTCGCGCACGACGCACGAGAAAACCTCCGCGAGCCGCAGCCGGCGTCCGTTGCCATCGTTACCTCGCAAGCCGCTCAGTTTTCCGCGATTCGCGAATTGCAAATCACGGCGCAGCGAAATGCTGCGAGGGCTGCCGCCTACGAAACGAGCATGCCGGTGTACGTAATCGCTGAAAACCAGATTGCGAAGCTTGGTGCGCCGCAACTCGCGATTTTGCCTTCCGTGCAGGCTCTGGAAGAATCCACCTGGCAGAAACTGCTCGCATATGTGAAGGCTGGCGGAAACCTCCTGGTCACCGGTCCGGTCGAACGCGATCCGCATTGGCACCGCGTTGACCGCGCGGCCTCGGTCGGCCTCGACGCGCAACTCGAACCGCTTATAAGCCACAATACGGAAATGCGTGTGAAGGATCAGACCGCCCAGGTCTCATTCGACGCCAACGCACAGAGCTGGCTCGAGGCGTTGCATTTTAAAGATGGCCAGCAGCTCAAGGAGATTTCATATGGCGCCGGCCGCATCTTCTGGGCGCCGTATCCCGTTGAATTAGCTGAAGGGGCAGCGCCCGCCGCCGCGCTTTATTCTGCCGTGTTCACTGAAATTGGACTTCAGGCGCTGTTTGAATTCAAATCGCAGCGAATGCACGGCGTGCTGATCTATCCAACGATTCTGCAGGATTCCGTGCTGTACGTGATGGTCTCGGAAACAGACCAGGATGCAGACGTGGACCTGATCGACAAGACAAGCGGAGCCGAACTGAAACTCCACCTGCCTGCACAGCGCGCCGCAATGGCAGTGATTCGCAAATCCGATGGCGCAATCACGGCCAAGTACGGCTTCTGAGGGCTTTCCCCGCACCAGCTACATCTGCTTGTGCGGATAGTCGACGCGAACCGAAACAATCTCGAACGGATGCACCGGCACTGTCACCACATCCCCGTTCACGGGCAGCGCCGAGCCCTCAGGCTGCTCCATCAGATTCGTCAAGGTGGCAGACGTAGCGCCGGCAGGCACTTTGATCTGAACGTCGCCGGTCGTTCCCGCCCATTCATAGAATCGGAAAATCACGGCGTCGCCGTCGTCGGCCTTCTTCATTGCCGTGAGAACCACGTTTGGATTGGTCACGGTAACAAACGATTGTTCGGGCGGACGCTTCCCCTCGTGCGCTTCGAGCTGCATCGATTGCAGTGCGTAGTTGAAGTCGTATCCGCGCCGCACCGTCATCGCGCGCTTCCAATCGCCGCCGTGAGGATAGAGCGAGTAGCGAAAATGATGATGGCCGCGATCGGCGTTCGAATCGGGCCATGTCGGCGAGCGCAACAATGAAATGCGCAGTACGTTTCCTTTAGCATCGTAGCCGTATTTCGACTCGTTGATCAGGCTGAGGCCATGGCTCGCGTCGCCCAAGTCGGCCCACCGCATCGCAGACACTTCGAATTTCGCCTGCTCGACCTTGTTGTTGCGGGTGGTTGGCCTTTCGATCGAACCATATGGGATTTCGAACGTAGCCACGCCGCTGGAAGCCGCCAACGGGAACGCTGCTTTCAAGAGGATGTGTGTCTCGTGCCAATCGATATCGTTGACCACATCCACGCGATCCAGGCCCGCGTACAGAGTGATGTCCTGCACAAATTTCGAGCTCTGCCACGTTCGCGTTACGCGAATCGACGCGCGCAACGGACCTTTGTCGATGAGTTGCACCGAATCCGTCTTGTCGATATTCGTAAACACTTTTTCGAAGTCCGAGTCGATATTCCAGGCGTCGTAGTCCCTCGGTGTGTCTTTGAAGCCGGTGAGTTGATTGCCGCAACCGCCGGCGGCGATCGATTCGAAGCTCGACTTCTTGTTGTAGAGGCTCGTTATGCAGCCCGTTTGGGGATCTACGGTCACACGAAGAAATTCGTTTTCGAGAGTCAGCCCGCTGGCCTTCAGATCGGTGGGCACTTCGCGCTTTTCCGGCACGACGCGCAATATCTCGTACCCCATCGACGGCACATCTTTTGCTTCGACGAGCAACTCATAGATGTTTGTGGCAGCGTCACTCGAAAGGATTTGCATCGGCAGCGCTTTGCCCTTCGGGTCGACGACAGCGACTCCATTTTTTGCCGCATCGGGCATTTGCACGTCTACTTCCACAAGATCGGTCCGCTCCCACGCAAGCGGATTCCAGACCATTACGGGCACGCCCGGAGCCGCGTTCGTTTTGATCTCGCTCGCGATTCTGTGAAACGCGCGAATACCCACGTTGGAGGAGATCCAGCGCACGTCATCGTAGTCGTGCTGGGCGTCCTGATAGATCACACCTATGCCCGACCCAGCGGCAAGATCGTGGAATTGATTGAAAAGCACTTTCTTCCAGGCGTCAGTAAGACGCGCTCCCGGATACGAGGTGCCGTCCACCCATGCCAGCGACGAAATCTTCTCGGCGTTCAACACCTGCTCCTCAGCTTCGCGCATATTGCGCTTGTGATTCGACTGTGTGGTGAAAACACCGCGGTGATACTCGAAGTAAAGCTCGTCATTCCACACCGGCAAGCTGATTTTGCCCGCTGCTGGATCCTGCAGCTTGGTATTCCCCGCCGCGAGCGTTTTGTAGTTCCAGACCGGCGAGCGTTCCGTGTCCAGCTTGCCTTCGATATCGGAAAAGAATCCTTGTGCCCCTCCCCATGTTGTCGGCAGAAACACCATTTCGGGGTTCGACCAGTGCAATCCGGAGTCGAGCATGCTTCGCGTAGGACCGCCGCCATGGTCGCCGATCCCATAAAGGTGCATCATTTCGGTAACGCCCGGATTCAGTTCGCGCGACCTCGCCACATCTCCTGAGATTTTCACCGGTTCGATCTCGTTTACGTAGTCATGGGGAAAATACGTGAGCACACGGCTGCCATCCGGCGACTGCCACCAAAAGAGTTTCATCGGCAATTGAGTCGTGTCGTTCCAGGCCATCTTCTGCGTGACGAAATAATCGATCCCGGATTTCTTGTAGATTTGCGGCAACTGCCAGTTGTAACCGAACGAATCGGGATTCCAGCCGATACGCACGTCCACGCCGAACTTGTCTTTGAAATACCGTTTCCCTACAAGCAGTTGCCGCACAAGCGACTCGCCGTCCGGCATATTCAGGTCCGGCTCGACCCACATTCCACCCACTAACTCCCAGCGGCCCTGCTTTACGCGATCCTGAATCTGCTTGAGTTCATCCGGATACTTATCAGCGATCCATGCACTATAAGCCGCTGCCGATTGGGTGTACGTGTACTGCGGATATTCGTCCATAAGCTGCAATGCGGTGCCAAACGTGCGTCGCACCACGTCCACCGTCTCCGTCCACGGCCAGAGCCACGCCGCATCGATGTGGGCATTCCCCGTCAGGTGAACCTCCGTTCCTTGCAATTGGGGCTTCATCTGCTCAAGCGCGCTCTGTGCTTTTCGCAATGACGCGTCGAATGCCTGTTGATTCGCTTGCTTCAACGCGCTCAGGTCCAGGGTCTGGGCAGCAACGTCGAATTGTTGTTTCACCGCAGGCGAACTTGCCCATCGGCTGCGCGTCAGCATCGCCACCGACTCGATTTCCTGCAGCAGGTCTGAGGGGTTCGGTCGGGCCGCGGAAAAATCAATCTTCAGGTTGGCGCCAGCGAAATTCTTCTGGTCCACCGTGTGCAGGAGCTTTACGGCTACGAGGGCTTTGTCGCCCGGCTTGGCATCATCAAACAGAACGACGGGCTCAAGGTCGTCGCCCATCGCTACGCGGCGCCCGTTAAAATAAATGATCTGCGGCATCGGCCCATTCGCGTCAGCGTGAAACTGAAACCAAATCTTCGCACCGGTCAAATCGTAGCCGTTCAGATTTTGCGGCACTTCGATGACTCGGCGATACCACACCGCGTCGTTCGGAGCCTGCGTGTTCGGGCGAACCATTTGCCAGCTTGCATCGTCAAGATTCACGGCCTCCCCATGGGGCACGTCGCCCGCATGGAACCTCCATTCTTCCGCCGGGAGATTCTGCAGACTGTGGAGTGCACGTACCACGTCTTCCGCGCCGCGAGCACCGGCAGGTTTACGCTTCAGGATTGTGGGCGTCTTTTCGCTATCTCGCGTAAAGACGCCGTCGATAGTGGTGTCATCGGAAGAGAGCTTTCCCTCGTACGAAAACGGGCCGGCAGCGAATTTCAACACCGAGTTTTCGAACGAGATGGAATTGAGGGCATTATCGAAGTCAAAGTCATCTGGCAGATCGACGACGCCTTTCAGCGTTCCACCCGAAGATGAAATGTGCAGAACGATGCGCCGCTCGGTTCCGGAATCCATCACCGAACCTTGCCAATCGCCTTCGACGCCCTGCGCGCCCGCCGGGGCGGCTAGCAACAAGCTGACGACGAAACAGAGAAATGCCAACGCGGTTTTCATCTTCATTCCCTCACCTCGGCGAACTCTCGCGAAATAGTGTGTCACCCGATCGACGTGGCGCGGTTCTTCACACCCGCCGCGCGGAACCGGATCCAGTGGACGCCAGATTATAAGGCAATCACGCGAACACTTACCAATCGCGATTCGCTTCAGGTATAGTGCTTTCGATCCAAACCTGTTGACACATGCGAAACGACCTCTTTTTTGCGACTATGAGCTCGAATTCGACACACATTGCGTCAAACCGTGGGGGCGTCGCGGTCGCGCATTGTGACTCGCGACATGGCGGCCTGTGACACGGCTTCCGTACACCATCGGCGTCGATCTCGGCGGCACGAACCTTCGTATAGCGGCATATGCGCAAGCGGACGGCGTCCTCGATCAGGTTCTGCTTCCCACTCGCCTTGCCGCCGGACGGGACGCGGTCGTCGAGGACATGTGCCGGGCGATTCAAGGATTGCTCGACAAGAATTCGACCTCGCCCCTGCTAGGGATCGGAGTTGGTTCGCCAGGGCCGATCGAACTTCCGGAAGGACGGCTTCGGAACCTGCCGAACTTCCCCGGCTGGGACGGATTCGAGTTGCGCGCGGCCATCGAGCGAAACCTCGGCATGTCCGTCATTGTCGAGAATGACGCCAACCTAGCTGCACTCGCCGAGTGCCTGCTTGGCAAAGGGAAAGCGATCGGCACAGACTCTCTATGCATGCTCACGCTCGGTACAGGCGTCGGTAATGGGATTATTTTGCACGGCAAAGTTTGGCATGGCATGAACGGCATGGCTGGCGAAGCGGGCCACGCGACGATTTGGCCAGATGGTCATGTTTGCGGCTGCGGCAGCAACGGCTGCCTCGAACAGTATGCCTCCGCAACCGCGGTCCGCCGAATGGCCGATGAAGTAATTGCAACAGGTAAGTCGCCCGGCTTGCTTGCATTGAAAATAATAGATTCGGCGTTCACTTCTCGCGACCTCGCGGACCTGGCGCGCGCGGGCGATGCCGACGCAACGCAGATTTTCGACATGGTTGGCCGCTCGCTTGGCATCGGCATCGCTGCACTGGTGAACACACTCAATCTTCCGCTTTATGTTGTGGGCGGAGGCGTCGCACAGGCGTGGGATGTCTTTGCGCCGAAAATGTTCGAGGAGCTTCAATATCGAAGCTACGTCTACAGACTGACGGACGGCCAGCTTGACGCGCATGGTCACCGCTCCGCGAAGACGCATGTAGAACGCGCCGAATTGGGAGCTGATTCGGGAATTCTGGGCGCATGCCTGCTGCCGTTCACGGTGACACAAACCGATATGAAACTACCCTCGGCATCAGCGGAGGCTAAATGAAATTAAACGCGAATCTGGTCAAGGCAACGAGCGTGGGCGCGCTTGGCGGCCTGCTCTTCGGGTTCGATACCGCCGTCATAGCGGGAACGTTGCAGTCACTTACGCTTCTCTACCACCTAACAAAGTGGACGGAAGGTGTGACTGTTTTTATTGCGCTGGCCGGTACGGTAGTTGGAGCGATGACGGCTGGCGTCGTTGGCCAGCGCTTTGGGAGTCGCGAGACGCTTCGCATTCTAGCTATCTTCTACGTGGTTTCCGCGCTTGGCTGCGCTTTCTCCGCAAACTGGCTGATGCTCATAGTCGCGCGGTTCATCGGGGGGCTGGGCATCGGAGGCTCTTCAGTGCTCGGGCCTGTTTATATCGCCGAGGTGGCGCCTGCGCAATGGCGCGGCCGGCTCGTGGGCATGTTTCAGATCAATATCGTGATCGGAATCTTGCTTGCCTATCTTTCGAACTATTGCATTGCTCGTATTGTATCGGGGCCGAATGATTGGCGCTGGATGTTTGGCGTTGCTGCGCTGCCTGCGATCCTGTTTCTGATCCTGCTGTTTGGGATCCCTCGCAGCCCGCGCTGGCTCGCGACCCAGAACCGCGCTGAAGAAGCGCGCTCCGTACTTCAATCCATCGGTTCGAGTGATCCCGACGCCGAGCTCCGCGAGATCGTGGACTCCATACATCTCGAGCGCGCGCAAACCTCCGAGTCGCTCTTTTCGTGGAAGTACCGCTTTCCGATCTTCCTCGCAATCACGATCGGCCTCTTCAATCAGCTGGCGGGAATCAACGCGATTCTTTATTACTCGAACGAAATCTTCTCCTTCGCCGGTTTCAGCAGACTTTCGGCCAACCTTCAATCGGTGGCAATCGGCGCCACGAATTTGCTTGCCACTTTCCTCGGTATGTCGCTGATCGACAAGCTCGGCCGAAAAACGCTCCTGTTGATTGGATCGGCCGGTATGGTCGCATGCCTGTCCGGCGTGGCCGCGGTTTTCCTTACAAACACCCATCAAAGCGACCTTCTTTGGTTGCTGATTGCTTATATCGGTTTTTTCGCGATTTCGCAGGGCGCGGTGATCTGGGTCTACATCGGTGAAGTCTTTCCGAACCAAGTGCGCGCGAAGGGACAAAGCTTGGGCAGCTCCGCTCACTGGTTGATGAATGCTGCGATTTCTTTGACGTTTCCGTTACTCGCTGCGCGTTCGCACGGCTCTCCTTTTGTTTTCTTCGCGGCCATGACTGCCCTGCAATTCATCGTCGTGTTGCTCTTCTATCCAGAGACCAAGGGTGTCACGCTCGAACAAATGCAGCATCGATTGGGCATCGATTAGCTCTCCCTGGGCTGCTTCAGGAGCGGCTAACTCTTCGATTTGGATCATTCGTAACGGAGCGCTACCATCGGATCCAAGCGCATCGCTCGGCGCGCTGGGATGTAGCACGCGGCCACAGCTACGGCTGTCAGCACCATGGGGACCGTCACAAACGTTGCCGGATCTGCCGAGCTGACACCGTAGAGCAAGCTCGCAAGAAATCGAGTTAACCCGAACGCGCCGGCGATCCCAATTGCGACACCAGCAACCGTCAGCAGCAGCCCTTCGCCAATCACGAGGTGCAACACATCCCTCGAACCGGCGCCCAACGCGATGCGTATGCCGATCTCGTGCGTTCTTTGGCTCGCCGAGTACGAAACTACCCCGTAGATTCCAATCGACGCCAGCACGAGCGCCAAGCCCGCGAACACCGCGAGCAAAATCATGCTCGCTCGCTGAAGTGCCGTCGTTTCAGACGCTAGTTGGTCCATGGTTTCGATGAATGACATGGCTTGCTCTTTGTCGACGGCCCAGACTTCGCGCCGAACCGCGTTCGCCACACTCAGCGGATCGCCGGCGGTCCGAATCGCGAAACAGAGCAAGTGCGTCGGCTCCTGCGCGAACGGAATGTAGACCTCGGATGTCGGCTCGGAATTTATGCCGCTTTGGTGCACGCCGATCCCAAGCTGGCTTATATCACCGACCACGCCCACTACCTGACGCGTGCCATTAAACCCCTGAACGTTTACTTCTTTTCCGATTGGGTCTTCGTTTGGCCACAATTCGCGAGCCAAACTGGCGCTGAGAATCGCAGCATTTCTGGTCGACTTGTTGTCTTGATCGGTGAAGTAACGGCCCTTTAGAAGGGCAATATTCGTCGCGCGAAAATAGTCGGGCGACACAGAGCTCCAGACGGGCCGTGGATTCTTCGCGGCCGGATCGGCCGGCCGACCTGCAATAGATATTTCGCGCGTTCCCCACCATCCACTGAGAGGCAAGAAAGTGACGGTGCCGGCCGACTTCACTCCCGGCGATGATTGAATTCGGCCTAGCACTTCGTTGCTGAAGGCAAGTTGCTCAGTGTCCGTTCCGTATTTGTACTCGGGCAACAGAACTCGCAGGGTCAGCAAATGATCCGTATGGAAACCCAGATCGGCTTGCACGAGACGAACGAAGCTCTTAATCATCAAGCTGGCTGCGGTAAGCAGCACGAGCGACAGCGCTACTTCAGAAACCACCAGAATATTTCTGAGTCGCCGGCCATGCGAACCAGCCGTTCCGCTTCGGCCCGATTCCTTCAGCGATTCGTTCGGGCTGACGCGGCACGCTTGCAGGGCCGGGACAAGTCCAAACGCGATTCCCGTGACGACAGAAGCGAGCAGCGCAAATCCCAAGACCCATCGGTCAATCGGAATGGTTTCGACGCGAGGAATGCTGAGATTCGAAATCGTCGTCGGGAACATCGCAACAAGTGCGCCGACTCCCCAGTAAGCGATCACCAGGCCGAACGCGCCTCCGACAATCCCGAGCAACACACTTTCAGTCAAAAACTGGCGGAGCATTCTGAGCCGGCTCGCTCCCAGCGCCACGCGGATCGCAATTTCCCTTTTGCGCGTTACGGCTCGGGACAGCAGCAGGTTCGCTACGTTCGCGCACGCGATCAGCAGCACCAAGCCGACCGAGCACAGCAAGACGAGTAACGCTGGGCGGACATCTCCCGATGTCAACTCGCGCAGGCTGACGAGGTTTACGTCGTAATCTTTGTTAGTTTTCGGATATGCACTACCCAACCGGGCGGCGATCGTTTTCATCTCCGAGTGTGCTTGGTCGATCGTCACACCAGGTTTGAAGCGAGCCAGGACACGAAGCCACCGAATTCCTCGGTCTTTGGCGTAATCGGGGACAATCGCTAACGGCGTCCACAGCTCAACGCTCTGAGGATACTGAAAGCTTTGAGGCATCACACCGATGACCGTGTACGCCTTGCCATCGAGAGTTACGTTCCTGCCCACGATGCTGCGATCCCCGCCGAATTGGACCCTCCACAAGTGATAGTTCAGCACGACGACATGGTCCTTGCCGGGCTGATCCTCATCCCGCCCAAACGTTCGCCCCAATACCGGCGGCACGCCGAGCACATCGAAGAAATCCGGCGAGAACGCGTATCCGATTACGGCTACTGGTTCGCCAGCGCCCGTCAGTGTGTACATTTCGTCGGTCGCCGCGCCCATGCTCTCGAAGACGCGGTTTTGCGATTTCCAGTCGAGATAGTCGGAATACGAGACTAAGTCTAGGTCGTACCCTCTCGCCTTGTTCGCGCCCCACACGGTGACGAGGCGGTCGGCTTGCTTGTACGGCATGGGGCGAAGCAGCACGGTATTGACCACGCTGAAGATCGCGGTGTTCGCACCGATTCCAAGCGCCAGCGTCGTTATGACGATCGCCGTCAATCCAGGATTCTTCCGCAGCGTGCGAACGGCGAACCGAATGTCCTGCCAGAACGTTTCGACCACTGTCTCCCATCCCACGGCTCGCACGTCCTCTTTCACGGCTTCGGCGCTTCCCATCTCGATACGCGCGGCTCGCAACGCGTCTTCACGTCTCATGCCCGCCTTGATTTTCTCTGTGACAGCTGCGTCCAGGTATTGACGGAGTTCAGAATCGAGTTCCTCATCTGCTTCCCGCCTGCGAAACAGTCCCCGCAGCCCAGCTGTCAGATTTCGAATTACACTTCGAATCAGTGCCATGGGTATTGGCCTCTCTCTCCGTCCCTAGCTCCGCGCCTCCAGAATTCTGGCGATTGCTGCAATCTGCCGGCCCCATTCTTTAGTTTCGCTGTTTAGTCTTTTTCGCCCTTGATCTGTGAGCACGTAATATTTGGCGCGTCGGTTGTTCTCCGTCGCCCTCCACTGGGTGTCAATCAAGCCGGAGCGTTCGAGTCTGCGAAATGCCGGAAAAAGCGACCCCGGGTTCACCTGGAACACTCCGCGGCTGATCTGCTCGATGCGTTGTGCGATCCCGTATCCGTGCAAGGGCTCGAGCGCAAGTGTCTTGAGGATCAACATGTCGAGAGTGCCTTGAACGAGCGTGGTCGATTTGTCTGCCATTGGATTCACCTCCTCTAGATAAACCAGAGGGAGGGTACCTGATTACTCTAGACTGTCAAGAGGAGAAAAGGAAAGCAGGCGGAACGAAGAAAATAGACCTATTTGAGCACCCGCCACAAACTGCTGTAGTCATCCGTCCAGAGCTGAAGCTGCTGTGACGCCGAGAGAACCTGCCCGGCCTTTTCGATTTCCGGTTGACCCAGGAATCCACTCGGATTGCCCACTAGTATCCAGGTGGTCGGATATATGCCCTTCGTGCTGTTCACTTCGTGGTTGACCACCACCGCTTCCTTCCCGAGCCACTTTGCCGCTGCTGCCACCACGGGTTGCAGATCCAGGTATTGATTCGAAACGTGGACCGCGAGGACCCCATCCGGCTTAAGGTGCCTGGAATAAAGCGCGAATGCTTCGCGCGTAAGCAGGTGAACCGGTATCGAATCGCCCGAGAAAGCATCAACCACCAGAACATCAAACCCTTGTGGCTGCTCTCGTTCGAGCGATAGCCGCGCGTCACCTAGAATGACGTCGGTTCTCGCTTCCGAGTCGCGCAGGAACGTGAATTCCTCTTTTGCGACTTTTACGACAAGGGGATTGATTTCGTAGAATGTGTACTCATCGTCGCGACGTCCGTAAGCTGCCACGGTGCCGATTCCGAGGCCGATCGCGCCCACAAGCAATGAACGCTGCCTCCCCGCCGCTTGCAGGGCGATTCCGACTCCGGATCCCCTCCCGTAATACGTTGTCGGCTCGCGTCTTCGAGCTTCGCCTAGAAACTGCAGACCGTGGTCGATTGTACCGTTCATCAGCTTGCGGTATCGCGGGTCTTCGTCGAGCCGCTGCGCGGTGTTCCCCTGCACGAGGACCACGTTGGGTTCCACTTCGTCGATCACGCGCAGCACACCGTAGAAATTCCGCACGATCAGCCGAGTGTTGTCCTTCTGTTCGCGCGCGATCACAAATAGACTCACCATTACGGCAGCGACGAGCCCAACCATCACCAGTCCCACATCCCTTCTTCCCCCGAAGAAACCGCCCTTCAGATCCCGGTAGTGAACCACCAGCACAAGGACTGCGCACAGTCCCAGGGCAACTTCGAGCTCGTAGTATCCGGAAAACATCTGGGGCGCAAGCAAGGACACGAAGACCGCGCCAACCGCTCCCCCTAGCGAAATCATTAGGTAAAACGACGTGAGATGCTCCGGGTGCGGCTTCAATCGCACCAGCTCTCCGTGGCAGAACATGCAGCAAACGAAAAGCCCGGCGCAATACAGCAGAATAAGAACCTTCCAGGGGAGGGCCGCGAACGCAGGGGCTAGCGCGTACGTCATCGCGCCTAGCGCGATTCCCAGCATTCGCAGAAACAACTCGCGACGATACCATCCGCGCGCGTCGAAGCAAAGAATGAAGCTCAGCAGATACAAGCTAAGGGGCAAGATCCATAGGAACGGAACCGACGCGATGTTCTGCGAAATGTGATTGGTCACAGCCAGCAGCAAGGCGGACCCGCACGCCGCGAGCGCGACCCATAGGGCTTGCAGCTTCCAAGCGGGCCGGGATTCGTTCTGCGCCCTTTGCGTCTCGGCGGTAGCTTCAATCCGGCCATTGCCGCGAAGAAACAGTGCGATAGCGCCAGACAGCACCGCGACTGCAGCGTAGGAGAGTTCCCAGGCGAGCGCCTGGTGCGAATTCGAGAAAAACGGCTCAACGAGCAGCGGATAACTGACCAACGCAAGCATCGAGCCCGCATTCGAGACCGCGTAAAAGCGGTAGGGCGACGCGCTGGCGCGTGACTGCGCGTACCAGGTTTGCAGTAAGGGACTGGCGGCCGAGAGGAGGAAGTAAGGCAGGCCGACAGTGACGCACAGAAGCAATAGAATGCGCATTGCGGGATGTTCGGGACCCGTAGGTTTCCAGGCATCGCGGGGCAGAATCCGCACCGCCAGCACGCTGGCGGCGAGCAACGCGGCGTGCAACGGGCGTTGAACTCGCGAAGGAATTGCATGGGCGAGGAGATGCGCGTCGAGATAGCCCAGCAACAACACGACCTGGAAGAACAGCAAGCAGACCATCCAGACCGATGCCGAGCCCCCGAACCACGGAAGGATGATCTTTGCGATCAGTGGCTCGACTTGGAACATAAGAAATGCGCTGGCGAAAATCGCGAATCCGAAGGCGAATCTTTGCGTCGGCCGAATTGCGGAACCCAGGCCTTCTGAATCGTCGTGGGCAGCGCCTGAAGGTAAAGTCTGCGGGTGGTTCGAAGTCACAGGCGTACTGTGCCATATCCTGAGCCATAGCCAAAACGCAGCGTGCCGCTCAAATTTTGATCGACGGAGACGCGTCCGCCGGAACTTGCGATAATCAAGAAGGTTGCAAGGAGGAGGGCAGATGCACCACATCCTCTTCTACGACGTGGTGGAAGACTTCATCTCGAGGCGAGCCGAATTTCGAAGTTTGCATCTGGAGCACGTTCGGCGAGCCCACGAGCGCGGCGAGATCGTTCTGGCTGGCGCGCTGGCTGAGCCGGTCGACGGCGCCGTTCTGATCTTTCGCGGTACTTCTGGCGAGCCCGCCGAGGATTTTGCGCGAAAGGATCCTTACGTTACGAACGGGCTTGTAACATCCTGGCGAGTACGAAAATGGACGACCGTGATCTGCGACGGCGCTCCCGCCCCCAGCTAGCCACCTGACCTGGAGCCTGAGACTACCGAGCAGGTCGCGCTGAGTCCTCAGAACAAGAACTTCAGTCCCGCCTGCAGCAACCGGGGCGAAGCAGCGCTTACAACGCTGCCAAATCCCGACGAAGAGATGTCTCCCTGCACCGACGCAGGACCATAGAACTGAGCGTGATTGAATGCGTTGAAGCTTTCCATCCGGAATTGAAGAGACTTTGATTCCGTGATGTGAGTGGTCTTCAGCAAGGCGATGTCGTAGTTGTCGATTCCAGGCCCGTAGAAGAGGCGGCGCGGTGCGTTACCAGCGTCTCCCACACTCGGCATGCCAAAGAGCGACGTGTTGAAGTACGGCTGCCCGTTCCGCGGATTCCCGTTTAGATTCAGCGGACCCCGCACGTAGTTGGGGAGATCCACGCCGTAGGGATTCACGCCATCAGGCTGAGTTCCGTAGAGAGACGTGTCGTTGTCGTTGTAGAAGGTCACCGGGAAGCCCGTGCTGAAGCGGGTGATTCCGGAAATCGCCCATCCCATGGTCAGGCGGTTGCGCACGTGTAACAACCTGTCGAACGGCAGTTCTGACTGGTAGCTCACCACGAAATTCTGGCGGATATCGAACGCAGAGGGCGCATAGGTGGCTCGGTAGTTGTACGGGTTTAGCTGTTCCGAAAGGCTTGACGAGAGGTCGAACGAGCGCCCGTAGGTATAGCCCGCGAGGAATTGTCCGTATCGCCCAGTGTGCCGCAGGGTTAATTCGAAGGCGTTGAAATTCGAATTGCCGATCGTCGAGAGGAAGTCGACGCTGCCGAAATTTGCGCCGAAAGGCTGGCGAACAACTACGCTCCTGCCCGCGGATGTCGTGAAGGTGCCCGTCTCGCTGAACGGCCCGCAAGTGGCCGTACCGGGCGCCACTTGATTTGTCTGGCTGACGCTCAGGCAGGCAGTCGGATTGCCAGGGTTTGCCTCGAGCAGCACGAGCAGGTGGTGCGCCTGGCTCCCTACGTAGCTCATCGACAGTAGGGTATTGCTCCCAAGCTGGCGATCGATTGTCAGGTTGTACTGTTCCGCATAGGGGCTGACGCCGGCGTGATTGTAGGCCGGCAGGCCGCTGATCGGCAGGAATGGTGCCCAGTTGACTGCGCTATCGGGATGGCTGGCGGTGACTCCCAGCGGCGGATAGTTCAACGGAAACCGCTGCCCGTTGTTGAAACCGTTCGATGCCGTGATGAACGGGTCCGTGAAGAGCGGCGACTGTGGACTCTCGTATGTGCTGCCATAAGGCGCGTCACCCGCCATAACGCCTGCCGAAGCTCCTTCAATGGCCGTGAAGAAACGCCCTGCTCCGAGGCGAATGCTCGTCTCGCCTGGCCGGCCAATGAGTTTGCCCAGGAAACCATCATGCTCGCCCAGCGAGTATGCCAACCCCAGTCGAGGCGAGAAATTGTCCCAGCGCGTGGGCGCAAGCGACCGCGAGACACCCGGGTCCGTCGGGAAAACGAGACCCGTCGGCGCCCCTGGGTATACAACCGATTGCTGTCCCGGAACCAGCGTTTGGATCTGATTGTATTTTTCGTACCATGGCATGATCACATCCCACCGTAAGCCGTAGTTCAACGTCACCCGCGGCTTGATGCGCCAGCTGTCCTGAGCGTAGAGCGCGCCATAACGGTTTCGCATAAAGAATGGCCGCGCGTCTCCCTGGATGTAGCGGCTCGAGATTCCCAGGAGAAAATCCGCGAAATCAACACCCGTTTCCGTGCCGAAGAAGAAGAAGCCACCATTTGACTGAACGTCGGCGACGGCATTCACCTCGTTGTACAGCAACTCGCCGCCCACTCGCACGGTATGCGATCCAATCACGCGCGAGAAATTGTCCACCAGCTCGAAGTTGTTATCGATCTGCTTGAGGCCGGTCAGGTCCACTCCGAGCGTGTAGTTATTGAAGACGACGTTCTCAACGCCTTGGATTGCCGGCCGCTGCGGGAGAATGCTCGGATTTCCCTGCGAATTGAGGAATCCCTGGGACGCGAGCGTCGGACCGGCTCCTCCCAACGGCAAACCCAGATTGTTTCCGTCGCGCATGAAGGAGTAGTGGAGCTCGTTCACTGTCTTCGGGCCGAAGGTCTTCGTGTCACCGACGGTCAGCAACTGCGCCCGGCCGAGGTTCAGCGCGCTAAATCCGGGAACGTTTGCGCCAGCCTGCTGGGTGGGGTACGGATTATTCAGGACATAATCGTCGGCGAAGTAGTATGCCGAGATCAGACCGAGGCGCGTTTCCGCGTCGATACGCATCGCGCCTTTGTCGTCACGCAAAGTCTGATTTTGCGAGGACGTTTGGAACGAAAACGGCCCCGCGTTCGGCGAGGGAACGTACTGCAGCAAGCTTGTTGCCGGCGCCGACCACGCGCTCCGAGGAATCGCTGCGTATGGCAGCACGCACTGCGAAGAGTTCTGGCAACCGGGCGTGTAGTAGGCTTCTCCATCGGTCACGGCGTAGCCGAGCTGCTTCGATAGCAACCCGGCCCAGTACGAGCCGCTGACTGTTCCGGTCAGTTGACCGGCCATATCAGAAAGGTTCCCAGTGCGATCCTGCATTGAAGGAACACGGATGATTGGGGTATCAACACCTTGCTTCAGACGCGTGCCCTGGTAGTCCGCGAAGAAGAAAATCTTCTTCCGGACAACGGGCCCACCGAACGTGCCGCCAAACTGGTTCTGCTGAAACGCGCCGCGCGTATTCGAAAAGAAGTTGCGGGCGTCCAGATCGGTATTCCGCAGGAACTCGAATGCATCCCCGTGAAACTGGTTCGTGCCGGACTTCGTTGCGACATCAATCTGGCCGCCACCATAATTCCCGTATTGCGCGTCGAAATTGGCCGTTAAGATCCGGAATTCCGCGATTGAGTCGAGATTGGGAATAATTGCGGCGCCCATCATGAAGCGCTCGTTGGCGTCCGCGCTGTCCACGCGGAATCCGTTGGCGTACTCCCGCTGCCCATTGATAGAGAGCGTTCCGGGATTCACGTCGCCTGCTGTAGAAAACGTGCTGGCGCCAGCGGCAACCACGGAAGTCCCCGTAATCGACGTAGACGGCGCAACACCGGGCTGGAGAGCCAGCAAGTCGGTAAAGCTCCGGCCCGTCAGCGGCACCGAGGTAGCGTTGCTCTCGGAGATTACCTCGCCGAGCTGGGTGTCTGCCGTTTCAGCGTGAACCGCAGTGTCGGATACGACGACGGTCTCGGCGCGGCCGCCGACCTCTAGCCGCACATCGATAATTAAAGCGCTGTTGGCGTCAACCCTTACCCCGGTACGACGGTGCGGCTTGAAACCCTTGGCTTCGAACTGAATCTCGTAGTTACCTACCGACAGCTTAGGCAGAGAGTAGGCGCCCTTCGTGTCCGTGGTTGTCGCCAGCTTGAAACTCGTTTCGGTTTGGATGGCCGTCACCACCGCGCCCGCCACAACCGCGCCCGCGGCATCCATCACCGTGCCCGAGACGCTCCCGCCTGTCTCCGCTCGTCCGACGACACCCCACACTCCGACCGCGAGCGCCAACACGAGTGCCTGTCCGGCCACTCTACGGACCAGCGAAAACGGGTGAAACACCCGAAGCCTCCTAATACTCGAGTGATGCGCCTTTCGAATTCTACTTGGGAGCCCGAGCACTCTGCGATGTGCCCTCAATTTTCAACTGCGCCGGCTTGACAGTCCAACTCGCTCCCATCTCGGCCATCGCGCGCGTCTTGGGCACCAGCGTAGCCTGGCCGGGGTACATGTAGGTCATCCTCACTCGGAGTTTAGTATCAGGCGAGGAAGCCACGAGCGCGGAGGCCATCAAACGCAGGAACTGAGCCGAGTTCATTGTGATGTCACCTACCGTTACGACCGTCGGTACGCAGTTCTTAGGTACGACACTGCCGCCCGTGTCGTGAAGGCCCGGGGCTATGCCAGAAGCCGCGTGAGCAATCGAACCAATCGTGACCTCCCCTGCATTCGGTCCGTGACTATTTGGCGTGTAGAGCGGCCCGTAGACAGGTACGACGCGTACCGACGCAGGCAATTTTCCCGATTTATCGAGTTCGGCGAACGCATCTGTCATCACCTGAAAGGCATCCGCAAGAGAGAGGTAATGATCATTCGCCTCTACAAATGCTGGCGGAAAAGTGTCGTTGCCCCACTTACTGAGCATGTCTGCGATCCCCTTTTTCAGACCATCCAATGAAACGCTGTAGCCGGCGCCTGGTTCGACAAACTCACGCAGATCGCCATTGGAGACAAATCGGCTGCCAGGATTAACTGAAAAGAACTCTTTTGCTAGCCAGTCGAGAGCCCCAGCTTCCTTGGAATAGGCCGCATCGACTTCAGACTTGCTCAATGTTTGATCTGAGGGCAACCTCGGGCTGGACGGATGGTCATATGCGTACTTCAAAGCGTATTCATCATCCTTCGTGAACTTGTGCTGGAGGTAGTATCGTTCGTCAGCCAAAGTTACGCGGACAACGTGAATCCTCGATCTATTGAGATCCTTCAGGTCATCCTTCAACTCGTCCGCGCTCAGCACGTGATAGTCGTTTTCGGCCTCCGCAGCAGCTTCAGAAGTATTGCTGACCTCCGAAAGTCGCAACACACCGTCTTGCCAATACACTTCAGGGGATGTATTCAGTGACGGGCTCATTAAGAGTGCAAAGCCCTCCTCGCCACCGCCAAACCCGGGAATCATCGCCGGGTTGTCTTCTGGAAGGCCGGGCATAATCGCTTTGTCGTTGTAGCGATAAACTTCGTGGGCGATTTCTGTGTCAGCGCCGGTTTCCGGGACGATGGTTGGCACGGGGATTTTGGCAGTCGCGCCGGTGCCCGGAGGAGGCAGAGTTGCGGCCTTCGTTTGTGCCATTGCCGGACCGCCGGAAACGTTGATCCCAATATTCATCATTGGATCCAATCCCGTCACATAAGCGGCTTCACCGAAGACTTCCTGCATCCGCTTAAGGCCGCCATCTTTCCCGTTGACCACACTTCCAGTGAGCGGATCGCGACCTTGCGTTAGCAAACTTTCAGCAGCCGCCGCGCGAACCTTCCACCGCGCATCCACACCTTTCGCCGTAGAGAAATCCAGCATAGGACGCGTTCCGTAAGTCGGCTCGTCCGCGCCGTCGTAGCCCAGCTCCACGATTCCGCGGCTCACATAACCTTTCACAAAGTCCACGGTGTGCGTTTGGCTATTCCGCTCTGCAAGTGCATCGCTGACTGCCCCCGAGAACATGACGGTCGCTGACACATGGCTCTGTGGGTGTTCCTGTCGAAACTTCTCGAGCTCGGGCAGCAGGCGTCTTAGACGGTCTTCGGTGAGGTCGATATTCACCTGATCGGTAACGTCAGCCTGCAGATAGACAAAAACGGGTTCGCGCCCAGAATCTGGTGCTCCGAACAAAGACCACCCAACGGCACAGATCAGTACAGCCGCCTGGCACAGAATCGAAAAATATTTTCCCAACTTCCCCTCCACAGTCAAACTCTTCAGCAACCCAAGCATCCGGGCTGCCAATTTCTGGCCGTTACTCACCGCGCCAACCCAGGCTCCAAGAAAAAGGCCCCCGGCATCGACTTTCGTCGACCCGAGGGCCTTTAGTTTCAAAGTCGCAGCCCAGGCCTACCGGGTGGGTACTTTCACCGTCGCCTGGTTCGACTGGCAGATTTCAGCCGTGCCATTAAGCGGCTGAACAACGTAGTAGAAGGTACCGCCGTTGGTCAGTCCTGCCGTCCGGTCTGAGAAGGCTGTGCCGGTGCTGGTACCAACAAGCGTGTAGCCCGTCCCATTCGTCGAACTTCGAAGAATGTTATAGCCACTGGCGCTCGTCTGTGCGCTCCAAGTAAGGTCGATGCGTGGCGCAGAGCCGCCAGATCCTGGCGTTCCACGACCGACCAAGTTGTTCACGCAGGCGACGAACACCGTCTTCTGCAGCATGATAATTGACCACGCCGTTTCGTAGTACCACTGGTATGGGTAATAACTGTTGCCGAACCAGTGCCCATCCGGTGATCCCTGCAATGGTGCCTGCTGCATGCTCACGAGCGTCTGAGCAACGCCGTCGCACGGGTCACTGCCACCGTTGGCAGCCGACAACCCCGCATACCAATCCATGGAGTTCGGTGGATCGCTGGGATTCGAGAATACCCCGGGCGTCATCGTCCTGAGGTATTGAATGGGAGTGAGGCTGCCGCTCGGATCGTGCAAAAGCATTGACTTCGTAAAAGAGTACAAGCCATACAGGTATCGGCGAGGAGCATAGTACGCTTCGTTGTTCGTCGTACCGATGTTGTTGCAGAAATTATCTGCGTAATAGCTCTCCGTCGTGTTCCACCGCTGGTCAAAGTCCGTGCTCGCATCGCCGAATACGGTGTTTTTCGTTCGTCCCACACCGTCCATGGCCATTTGGACCATGCCCGAGGGCGTAACTGCAAAGGGTCCCCACGCATTGGAATTGTTGAAGGCGCCGCGATATCCGTAGGCACCCCTGTTGTCCGAAGTTGTGCTTGCGCAAGTCGGATCGGTCGGATCTGTGCAGAAATCGCCGATCGTGGCGTCCCCGACGTCCTGTGCGTTGGTTACCCACACATTGTTGAAGTCGGTGATGGATGCAGGAGTCGGTAGGCCAAACCCCCGGAATCCAGAGATAAACGCAATAGCTCCCCACTGGGAAGTGGAATCGTCGTCGCCTTGCTGCGGACCATACAACCATGCCCCGCCTGCGCAGCTGCCGCCGTTCCCGCGAGTATTACCGGAGTCCACATCGCAATCGCTGCCCCACTGCGAATACCCGTAAAAGTCTTCCATGTCTGTAACGAGGTTCTTGAAAGACAGGCCCTTTACGCCCGCAGAACCCGTCGGTGCCACGGCAGTCGCGTTTCCGCTCGCCACCAACGCATCCAAGAACGGGGAAGTCGTGTAGGAATACTCGCCTGAGCCGTCGCTGCTGTAAATCATCGCTCCGTTCCCATTGCCGTCGTACGTAATCTTGCAGGGTGGAGTCGTGCAGGACGTCGCAGCCGAATTGTAGTAGTGCCGTCCGCCATGGCCCGTACAGGCTCCAAGGTCTGTAGTCTGCGGGACGCTGCCGTCGGCACACGTGTAGTTTTCCTTGGACGGATCGTAGTTGTACGTAATCGGAGACGTGGCCTCGGAAGTGATGAAGGTCAGCATTCGATTGATGCCGCGGAACACGTCATCAGTGTATGGATCTCCGGCCGGCCCGTTTTGCAAATGGCCGCTCACCTCAAATGCCTGCACGTTTTCAGCGTCGATAGACCCATAGGCCCAGCAATCCCAACCGCCATACGGGCCGCCGAGACTTGGGCATGAGCCGCTACCGGCACCGCCTTGGGCATCCCAGCCGCCCCAATTCACTGTCTGACCATTGGCCGGTGAATCGGTGCGCCACATTGATTTGTGCATGTACCAAAGACCGTTGTCGATCGCAACGTTCACCCTAGCGCTCAGCGAATTTTGCGACTGCGTCACGTAATAGTTCGCAGTGCCGCTTGTCGAATTCGTGGTGTCTGTCACTGTCACAACGGCGGTCCATGCAGTTCCCGGCGCGGCGCTGGGAGGGTACTGGTGCGTGGTTGAAATGTCGTATGGGTTCGTCAAGGCGAAGCTTACATCCGCACTCCCATCCCCGAAGTGCCAGTTCACCATGAACGAATCCGAAGAACCCACTGCGCTGGGCACAGTTGCTCCGAGCGTGATCGTAACCTCAGTGGCCGGATTGATAGGATACGTCGTGTGCGCGATCGTCGGCGTCGCTGGAACCCACGGCACCGTCAACACGTTTACTGATGCTAAGGCTAGGTGCGGCACAAGGAGGAACGCCGCCAAAACTGCCAAGCCTGGCAAACTCCATCGATTCAGCTTTGCTCTCATTCTCTTCCCCTCCGGCGCTCGCACATCGTGTATGTGCGAGCATGTTTTCGGTTGGTTGCCAGCGTTTTTCTTCGCCGCCCTTTGTCACGGAGCCTAGAGCTTCTTTCGCAGCCCCAACAAACCGCACAGTGAACCACCAAGCATCAGCAGCATGCTCGGCTCAGGTGTAGGCGGTGGCGGCCCACAGCTTGGCCCCGTGCATACAGCCTGCGACGTCGCAGTCGCGCTATAAAAAACTTGCTTTTGTGAGTTGTTGTTGCCGTCCACAGGCTGCACATCCTCAAGGCAAACTGAACCACTCACGCACCCGGTCGTCGAGACATTAAAGGTGACCACTTCTTCGTTTCCGGTACCCGGGCTTGCGAAACTGAAACCCAAAGCCATCGACACTTCGTCGTTGCAGTTCCCATTGGCGCTGCCACCGCCAAAGGCTCCGCAGTTCAGAAGGTAATTGTCGAGCGTCCCGGGAACGTTATTGGCGTTGCTTAAGGTGTTTGCATCCGTATTCGCGATGACGTTCCCGGTGATGTTCCCGTCGCTGGCATAGTCAGGAACATCGATCTGCCAAGATTGGCCTGCACCCGCGGAACCGGTTTTTACCCCGTACTCGTTGTAAAAGGGAATGGCAGCCGGGTCGAGCAGCCAAAGATCGACATTGCAGCTTGTGCAAGCCGTGCCGAGCACTGTGATGGTAATGGTACCCACACCAGTCGTCGTATTGAATCCAGCAGCGTTCACCCCCGGGGCCCCGAGCGCCGGTCCCACGCCGGAGAATGTCGTCCCGTTGATATTGAGTTCGGCATCCTGCAGGGTGTCGGCGAATACTGCGGGCAATGTCGCAAGGCACAAAAACATCAAAACTAATACCGCTACTGCCAGGTTTCTCACGCTGGCCTCCTTGGTTTCGCAAAAGCACGGCACGATCCGGCCCTCAAAATGACCCAGGACCACCTCAAAACCGGACAAACCCCAAGCTACAAGACAACTGTGTGACAGAATCGCAGCGAGTTAGTGGCAATTTTGCGACCATTGGCTGAATGCCTGTAACTCGTTGAAATCTAAAGGGCCGCTTGCTCGACCGATGAACGAGTGTGCAATCAGTTTGCATACATTTGGTAGTCGAAGGTCACTCCACGCCGCTGAGTTCACCAGACGTTAACACTCGACCCGTCATCAGAAGGTGAGCCTCAACGCCACCTGAACCTGCCGGGCCGGGTTCGCCGAAAAGATCTCGCCGAACGTCGTACCGGCGGGGATTGGGTGGTTCGTCGGCAACTGTTGGGCTGGCCCGGGTACGACCGCTTGGGGCAGTTGGAAGTTCACGCGGTTGAACAGGTTGAAGGCCTCAGCTTCGGCCGTCAGTCGGAACCTCTCGGTTAGCCTGAAGCGCCTCACCAACGACAAATCGAAGCTAGCAAGACCCGGTCCCCGGAGACTATTGCGCCCGGCGTCGCCGAACGTCCCATAGGGCCCGACGGCAAAAGCGTTCGTGTTGAACCAGCAGTTCGCTGTTCGGACGGGGGAACCGTTCGGGCAAGTTCCGGAGTTCGGATCGCCCACCAGATTTGGCCGATCAGAGCCGGTTTCTTGTCCCGGCGCCGTGTTTCCCGTGTTGCTGTTGTCGAAGCCGAAGGTTGGAGTGAACGGCTCGCCGGACTGGGCCACCGTAATCCCGTGGAACTCTGTGTTTCGAGTCCAGCGATTTTGGTTGGGCAACTGAACTACGTACGTAAGCACCACCCGCTGCCGCATGTCAAAGCTCGAGTTCCCGCGTTCCGCGTTGAGATCGTGGCTGTTTTGCGGAAAGTTTGGGTCCGCGATTGTGTCGGAGAACGCCGACTGGTCGTCAATCGAGTGCGACCAAGTGTATGCCGCCCATACAGACATGTGAGAGCCGAGCGGTCGGTTGAACGTAGCCTGCAGCGAGTTGTAGTTTGAATTGGCTCTGGTGTCGATGTAGTAGATGCCGCTGTAGTTCGGGTAAAGCCGTGCGCCTCCGGGAGTCGGCTGGTTCAAATCATAGGTTTCGACTAGGTGCGTCCCCTTGGCTCCGGCGTAGCCCAAACTGAAAGTCCCGAGCGAACCGATGGGCCGTTCCACAGTGAAGTTCCACTGCTGAACGTACGGGGTTATGACGTTGGGATTCACAACGGCCAATTGCGGCGGGATCGCAAAGCCCGACTGGAAGGGGTTCTGCAAAGTGGTTCCGAAGTACCCCAGCAGATCGAATTCCGGCGGATTGAAGAACATCGCGGAGTTTACTTCGAACATGCCGCTGTCGTAATACACGCCATACCCGGCTCGCACCACGAAGGAGTGGCCCACGTTCCACGCAGCGCCAATTCGCGGCCCGAAGTTGTCGCGATCGGGTCGAGTGCCAGACCGCGAGATTCCGTTCGTGCCTACCTGTACCAATTGCCCCGTCTGCGAATCGAGCGTGTACATCTGATTATCGGGACTAACCGGCGGCCTGAGGTATTCGTACCTCATGCCGAGGTTCAGCGTGAGATTGCGCGAAATTCTCCAGTCGTCCTGAAAGTAAGCTGCATACGCCTGAGATCGCATATTGATCGAAACCGCGCTTTGCGACTGAAGCCCAAACGACACATCCCCGAGCAGAAGATCGGCGATTCCCGCGCCGCAGGTCAAACCAGTCGGACACGATTGGCCTTGGGGCGCGCCGGTAGCGCCACCGGAGAAAGAAAGAGAGCCGCGCGTGAAGAGGCTCAGCGATCCATTCAACTGCAACTCGCGAACTTCTCCGCCGATCCTGAATAAATGAGAGCCGTGGTCGATCGCCAGTTGGTCGCCGATCTGATAGGTGTTCGTATGGCGATAAATCGGATAGGTCGTATTGTCGCCCGCGCCTGAAAGCCCCTGCACGGCAACTGAGGGAAAGCCATATCCTGATGCCGGCACGTTCAGCCAGGTCACATTCCAGAGCTGTCCTACGTTGACGTTGTAGTTTTGCGGCAGAATATCCCGTGAGAACCTGTCATATGCCGCACTCACCGTATTCACTATGCGGGACGAGAATACCCGCCTGTACTGCAGCATGACGTTCTGAATGTCATCTTTGACGTAATCTCCAAAGCCCGGCGCCACGTTCGCCGACGCGAGGCCGTTCGAGCTGCCACCCCAGGGCTCGAGCAAGTCCACCGTTGTGAAACTGTAACGCGCCGTTAGATCATCCACGGCGCTCAATCGACGGTCGATTCGATAGGTGCCGAAGCCATCGTTCTCTCGTTGCACCGGACTGCTGTCGAAAATTGATGAGTTACCAGGAGCTGGGAACATTTTCAGGATGCTTTTTGCTACGGAGGAGATATCGCCGGAGGGGATGAGGTTGCCTTGGAAGGGCTGGCCGGTCATGGGGTTATAAATCTGGACCGCAGATTGGCCGGGCTGTGTGGGGGGCTTGCAAAGCCCGTTCGCATCAAAACCGGGCTGGCACAGTGCTGATAGGTTGCCGCCGTCTTCAGCCTCGGTCGGTATCGTCGATTGCTGGCTCAGTCCCTCTCGATCGCGGAACCAGTCCGTGCTAGCGAAAAAGAATGTGTTGTTATGCACAACCGGGCCGCCAACGCTGAATCCGAACTGATTTCGGACGAGCTTCGCCGGCGTCGCTGCGCGGTCGAAATAGTTGCGCGCGTCGAGCACGCGATTTCGCAAATAGTCGTAGCTCGAGCCGTGAAAATCGTTGGTTCCCTGCCGCGTGATGACGTTCACTTGTCCCGCCGAGCTGCGGCCGTATTCGGCGTCGTAGCTGTTCGTCGCAACCTTGAACTCCTGAATGCTGTCCACGGGCGGCTCAACGCCATAGCGGTTCACGTAAGGATCGTTGTTGTCCACACCATCCAGCAGAAAATTATTAGCTTCTTCGCGGCCACCGCCCGCGTCAAACGAGAACGCACCGAAGCTCGATAATTCTGAATTCTGTACGGCCGGCGCAACTCCGGGCGCAAGCAACGCCAACTCCAGAAAATTGCGCCTGTTTAGCGGCACCGAGTCGATCTGCTGCTGCTCAATCACGGTTCCCACTTCTGAAGTCTCCGGCTGCGATTCGGGAGACAGCACCGTCACCTCAACAGTCTTCTTCTGCCCGGCGATCGGAAGGTGGAAGTCAGTTCTCGTCTGCGTGTTCACTAAGACCCGAACGTCTGACTGCGTGATTTCTCCAAAACCCGGCGATGATGCCGTGACGGAATACACCCCGGGCGATAGCTCCGCGAGGCTATAGGCGCCCGCCGAATCGGAAGTCGTTTTTCGCACGACGTCATGGTTTGCGTCCGACACCGTCACTTGGGCGTTTGTTATCAGCGCCCCGCTGGGGTCGTAGACGTAG
>Ga0073928_10000740_pt1 | contig 70473 bp, 71 predicted proteins | sample PaiPotPPA55metaG_FD_76969 | JGI IMG/M metagenome (GOLD analysis project Ga0073928, IMG submission 76969) | Iron sulfur acid spring bacterial and archeal communities from Banff, Canada, to study Microbial Dark Matter (Phase II) - Paint Pots PPA... ...
CTTCTAGGCTTGGTCATTCCGTTCACGTTGATCGTGATCTTACCCACGAACAAGCGATTGCTCAGTCCGGCACTCGATAGAGGGTCAGCGGAAGCGGAGCGTCTGCTCGCACACTGGGGGAGGCTGCGCGCTGTGCGGAGCGTCCTCAGCGGTTTGGCGCTGCTCCTTTTCCTGTATTTGTCGATCTTCAGGAAGGCTATCTGAGAATCTAGCCAGCCAGCTACTATAGCAGTTCGACTTGGTGCGCCTGTGCGTGGGAAAATTTCTCGTAATATCCATGCTAGGATGCCCTTTTTGCTGTTCACCGAGCCTGAGAGAAGACGACTCATTGTCCGAAAGAATTCACGAACTGCTCCTCCGTAATCTACAGGAAGTTTTCGGCGAGGGTGACCCCACGAAGCGACGCTCCGCCATCAAGGAACTCTATACTGACGATTGTGTGGTTTATGTCCCCCCAGCTATTCTTCATGGACACGATGAACTCGATAAATTCGCAGGCGACTTGCGGGCAACGCATCCCGATTTTGTCTACGCGCCCCACGATTCTCCGCAGGCCCTCCATAATGCTGGGCGTGTGGTTTGGGGTTCCGGTCCTCGCGGCGGAGTGCCTGCCTACACCGGAATGGACATGATCATTGTGCGCGATCAAAAGATCGCCGCGCTCTACGTTTTTCTTGATTCTCCTCCCACATAAGCCGCAAGGGTTTCGTGTCGCTGATGCCGAAGAGATCGAGAATTCCAATGAAGAAGCTGAACTGCGACCGGATCACGACGACCATCGAGCGCGAGTGGCTGGCGCAGATCATCGCGGGCACCAAGAAGATCGAGTACCGCGAGATCAAGCCGTACTGGACGAAGCGGTTCGCGAAGCTCTCGCTGCCATTTGAACTGCGGCTATTAAACGGGATGAATCCCCCGGTTCCCGAAGTAACAGTGCTAATCCACCGGATCACAAAGGACCGCCGGGCGGGGGAAATACCGATTGCACATCAAGAGGGTTTTGAACTACAAGCATTGGAACAAGCGGCGGCAGAAGCCGAAGGGGTGAGCCGCCAACTTACTTTCTAGCTTTCACCGACACGGACACGACGAGCTTGCCGCTAGGTTGCGCGTACCGATCCGCTATGCCCTGAGCGAAATCGCGGATCGTGCCAGCGAGCCGCTTGGGGTCTTCGACGGAGCCGAACACCTGCACGTTTTTGCGCTCGGTCGCCTTGAGCAGGCCGCGCCAGTCTCCGGTGCGCAGCTTCCGCTGCTTGGAACTTGGCGAAATAATTTCGCGAGGTTTCGTCCCCTCGCTCAGTAGCTGCTGCACGCGGCGCACCGTGACGTTGAGGTTCGTCTCGACCCACTCCGTCCACGTCGGGTTGCCCGGAACGGGCACGCGGCGTCCCGGCTGGGCGAAACGGCTGCGAGCCTCTCGCAAGTAGGGAATGGTCTCCCTGAGGCCGCGGAATCCCTGCACGCACTTTTCAACGAGTTCCGCGTCCGTCAGCGTCTCCGGGTGGACAAGTTCCGCAGTGGGCAGCGCATCAACTATCGCGATGCGCTCGCCTATCCATCTGAGCACGGGAACTACGATTGAGTTGCCGAGCGCCGTGTAGCGCGGCGAATCGGCGCAAAGTTCCGCTGGCTTGCCCCCGTAGGGCACGAGTGTGTAGTCGTCGGGGAAGCCCATTAGCCGCTCCCACTCCAACGGCATGAGCCTGCGCACGAGCGGATGGTCGTCGTCGACCGCTGGGTCGCCTAGCAACACCATAGGCAGAGGGTCGTCCAAGTCGTCGAACTCTTCGCCGTCGATCAGGAGCGTTTCGTGCCTTTTCCGCGCTCCCGCTCGGAGGCAGGAGGAGGACTCTCCGCTGCTGGCTTCCCAACTAATGTCAGGGCGGCATTCAAGTCGGAAGACATTCGCTGGCCGTCGCGGCGGAGCATTCCAGAAGCCGCCTTCGCCGTCAAAAAGTACTCGCTGGACACAATCGTCTCCAGAACCACCGAGATGTCCAACAACGAAAACTCTTCTACGTCGCTGGGGAACTCCGTAGTATTGAGCGTCCAGCACTCTGTACGCGAGACTATACCCGCATTCCGCCAGCTTCCCGAGGAAGGAACCAAAGTCCCGTCCGCCGCCCGACGAACGGACACCATCGACGTTTTCCCAGACGATCCACGGGGGCTGTTTTTCCTTCGCGATTTCGCAGAACGCGAGCGTGAGCTTCCCTCGCGGGTCGTCGAGTCCGAGCCGCTTTCCAGCGAGGCTGAAACTCTGGCAGGGCGTTCCGCCGACGAGGATGTCGATCTCCGACTCACGGTATTCCTCCCTATCGCTCAGTTTTGTCATGTCTCCGAGGTTCGGCACGTCCGGGTAGCGGTGCGCGAGCACGGCGCAGGCGAACGGGTCGATCTCGCTCAGCCATGCCGCCTTCCATCCGAGCGGCGCAAATGCCGCCGAGGCCGCCTCTATCCCGCTGCAAACGCTCCCGAATCTCACATCAAAATGGTAAGGCGGGCACCCTCGCATCCGTGAAGCATTTGCGCTTGCAGGCTGCCTCAATGGTTAGCTGTACCAAAGGACAGCGACGATTTCCGGCGCTGGCTTGAGCGGAGGGGACATCTATGCTTATGGGCTTGGCTGGCAGTTCTGAACTACAAGCACTGGAACAAGCGCCGTCAGACCGCGCAAGACGCCCCGGAAACTCGTCAGCAAGGACGGACGCAGCCGCAGCGGTCGCAAGAAGGGGAAAATAGCTTGATGGTGGTTTTTCTCATTGCCGCCCAGCCGCTTTGTTCCATCTCTGAATCAATGCACGATCCGCCGCACGTCCCCTACTTTGACTGTCCTCGCGTGCGAACCTCTCCGCCACCGCCTGAAGGTCAATCTTGCCTTCCAGCATGGCACGAAGAGCGTCATCTCGTCCCTTGTTGTATTCCAAGGTGAAGTACGCGTCGTCGTATGCTTGCGCCTCCTCTACCGCTGCTCTGTAGGCGTCGTATGCTGCGTTCACTGCTGTGAATTTTCCCATTAGTTGCCTCCTCCTTGAAACTCTGGATGGAATTCCTGAAAGCACGGGCGGCAAAAACCCTCATCCCCTGCGTCGCCCCAGATGAAGATTTCGTCCGCGTGCTTGCCGCAGCGGTCGCGGGTGTCATTCAACCATTCTGGAGTCTGACCGCCCCACATATCTAATACTTGGCGAGAGCAAAGAAACGTTGCTTGTATTCCTGACGCGGCACGCCGCTCGCCCTGTAACGCGTCACTCAGTCGCGACTTCGCCAACCAACAAGATTCTCTCGACGGCGCTGCCATCGGCTTCCAGCAGGTAAACCCTGTTGTCTCGCCACTCGAATTCCGACCCCGCGCCGATCTGCCTGCCACTGCAAGCTGGGTCTGAAATCCCCGCTGTCGATTCCATTTGTGAGTTGCCAAAGAGAATTCGCAACTCTGGAGACGATTGTGGGAGAACCAGCAAAGAAGGCGTGGGTCAACACCGAAGCTGTCGAACGAAAGAGCACGATGCTAACCGTTCAGGTGCTATGGGTCTGTCAGGCGTTCAACGCGACGCCGGAGGAAGCAGCCCAACAGGTTGTCGCCGATCTGTTCGATCTACTTGCACGCGGCGGCAGCGTGACCGTGCATATCGAGGAATTGGACGGCAAGGAACACACGAGAGAGGTGACGGCGCGGGAATGAGGAGCGGCACGGCTTATGTGCCGATGAGCGCGGTCAGTGGCGTCAGTCGCCAAAGCTCGGCGAAGTCCGTTCACTCCGGGTGCTGGCGATGCCGTAAGCCAAACGTGAGTCCTATGGAGTCCGAATCAAATCTCCGCAATTTCCGGGTAAACGTGCCTGAACTCGCGAACCGTGTCCTTCACGGCGTCGAGTCGGATGTCCGAGTCAGACTCGGCTGTATACCGAATGACGCCGATTGTTTCAGCCATCAGTCGCGCTAGGGCAAGCTCCTTGCGTCTCTTCTCTGGTAGGTCGGGCCCGTCCATCATGCTAACTGCGAGGTCTATTCCGAACACTCTCTTCTTCCTTTCGAGCGGGGTATTCGCTTGCGCTCAACTGCTGATGGCAGCGGCACGACGGCGAGAACCTCGGGATTGGCTGTGTTGTCCATGTGTGCCTTCACAGGTAGACATCCGACTCTCGAAAACTATGCTGCTGCGCCAAACGCTTGTGCTTCCTCACGAGATAAATGTAGTTCTTGCGCCCGCGTCGCTTTGGGCAGTTGTCGATGCCGTATTTTCCACGGAGCAGCCAGTAGTTCATTCTCTGGACGAGCAACGCATCCTTGATGTCCAATCCTGCATTCATTTATCGCGACTCCTCAACGAAAACCGACGAAGGCGCTCGCGCCCCGGTTTTGAGCGAAAATCGAGGAACGCTTCGCTGAAAGCAAAGAACTTGGCTCCGGCAGCGCTCGGATTTCCCCTCTAATACATGGACTGTCAAAGTCGGCGAATTTCAATCAGTGGCGGTGAGGGTCGATGAACCCTCCGTTTTTCGGTGAAACCTAGATGTCCTTGCCAGAGGAAGTGCGGCTTCTTTATCTTCATCATCTTCGTCACCGAAACAGGAAATCAAAACCTGTACGCGAATAGCTGGTTAGCTGGATAGCTGGCTAGCAGTCGGGGAACCGAGGAAACCAGAAAACCAGCTAACCAGAAAACCATACATCTCTCTATGGTTTCCTCTCTCACAATCCCTCGCTCGCGCTCACGGACATCAATATCTCGGGTTCGGACGCCGGGAAGTCGGGGGTTAGCGACATCCAGTACCCTTGGTGTTGCGCCCTGCGGTCGATGTGGTGCCCTTTGATGTTCTTCAGCGCACGCCGGACAGTGGTATCCCCGAACCCTAGCTGTTTGGCGGCGTTGTAGACATCCGGGCTGCGCACAGCGCCTTTGGCTAAGTAAGTTTGCAGGAACGCTTCGCACCTGTCCTCCTGCCTGTCGCGGTCGTCCTTCTTGCTGTTCTGTCGGACGAGGATGTCGTCCGCCCTGTCCTTGGTCTCCTCGCCCCATTCGATCTTGGCGATCTCAAACTTCTTGCCTTTGTGCTCCACGGTGGCTGGAACGGTGCGGTACTTCAGCCCCGTGGTTTTCCCGGTGTAGTTCCACTTCACCATGGTCATTACGTGATCGTGTTCGTCATCGGAGTCAAGGTCGCGGCTGAGCATGAACGCTGACTTAGCCGAGCCTGCTACCGCTGTGCCCCCGGCGATCTTCTCGACGGCGCTGTTGGTAGTGCGCTTGGGGACGTGGAGGATACCGAGGAACGCGATGCCCGATGCCTCGCACAGATCAATGATCTGCTCGAACACAGCGTTGGCTTCTTCGTTCTTGTTGATGTTCTTGTTGCCGAAGACCCCGGTGATGGGATCAACGATGACCATCTTGACGTCAGGGTGTTGCTTGATCAATTCCAGCAGCACGTCGCAGTCCTGCGACAAATCAAGGGGCCTTTTCTGCGGGTCATTGTCCCCGGCTATAGTGCGGAACGACTTGCGGTCGAGGAAGCTTATCTTGGTCAGGTCGGCTCCGGTCGCCATCAAGCGCGGCACCACGATCTTCGAGAGACCGTCCTCACCGCAATACATGAGCACCTTGCTGGGCGGCAGGGTGTTTTTCGCCCCGTCCGGGTAGTCGCGCCCCGTGGTGACGCACCCCGCAACTTCGATGGTCATCAGGCTCTTGGCGTTGTTCGGCTGACCGAGGCACCATGTGATCGCGCCAATCGGGATACGGTGTTCCCATACCCATGTCATCTCTTCAGGCTCGATCTTGGACGCGTCCTTTACCACGATCTGCTTGACGAGCTTGTCTTCTGGGTTGCCGATGTTGCCCCGGAACAGTTCCGTCTCGCCGTCCTTCAATGCGAGCGCGAGGCGCTGCTTCTTTGTCCGGCAGTCGTAGCAGACGTACTCTCCGCTGACTTTCTTGCCGCAGCCGCCACGGCACGGTCCGTTGAACTGTTCCTCATCTTGGCGCTCACGCATGGCTGACTGCATGGTTCGCCGCTTATTGGCGGGCTGCTTGCTCACTGTTACCCGGACTTTTTTGTAGTCGTGCTCTTTCCATTTCTCTTCGGCGTGGCGGAAGCATGTGATGTCCAGCCCGTATTTGGTATCCGTGTAGTCGGAGCAGTAGATGCACTTGAGTAGCCTGCTTCCGGGGACTTTCTCTGGCACCTTTCCCTCGGGATTGATGACCGCCATGACTTCGGCGCGGGTGTATTTTTCGTTAGCCATTGGCGACCGCCTGCTTACACGGGCTGACGCCAGCAATCCGACCGTTTTTCCGGGCCGGAAAACTTGCCTGCTTCCCAGCCTGCTTGACCGTGTGCTCAGCACTAAACTCGTCGCCCGGCAGTGCAATGCTGCTGCACTCCAGTTCGTAGCAGATTCGGGGAATCTTTGGCGCGTCGTCCTTTTGGAGGAGCGCGGCTAGGTCTATCTTTTTAGGATTGTTCATTTGCACCTTTTCGTCCCGCACCTTTAACCGCCTGCCGAGGCGTTGCCGTTAGAACCTTGAAGGGGCGGGTAGGTGCAAGAAGGAACCCGCCCCCGGTTTGAACTCTGGTCGCCCAAAGCTCCGGCAATAATTGATACTGAAAGTCAGCCGATTTTCGGCTTATTGCCCGGCATCCACCTTTTTCGGCGTGGACCGCCATTTCGCCGGGGCAGTTCCATTTCCCTCGCCCAGTTGCCAGCCGTGCGCAGGCTGATCCCAAGCTCCTCCACAATTTCGCTGTAGGTGACGCCAGAGATGTAAAGCTCGTAGAACTTGCTTCTTATCGTGTCCGACTTCATGTCTAAGGGGCACGTAGACGCAAAACTGCGTCGATTGTTACTCCCAAAATTGCCGCTACCGATCTACAGGTAGGCGGATGCGGCAAACGGCGAATTCCGCGAGTGACCGCATGCAACTCCAAACCCCCGCCAAGAAACATAGCCCCGGCTGCAACCGGGGTGGGAGAGCCACAAATGGGAACACCTATGGACACTAATACCGAGAAACTCGTTCGCCGCAAGAAGGGCGTAGGATCGCCCGCCGTCAAGAGGATGGGGCTAGGTAGAAAGAGCAGAAACAGCAAGCTTCCGACTGACAAGACTGCCAATGTGCATGCCTTGGACGAGGCAAGACAGGCTAGGAATGATGCCGCGACTTTCGAGGGCGAGGAAGGCGAGCAACGTCGCAGCGACGGCATGGGCGCTGCGGCGGTTGCTCGGAAGCATGTGTTGCGCCTAGCCCGGCAAGCCTGTGTTGAAGCAGCCTTGGCAAGGGCGAACCGAACTGCTACGGCAGATGATGCCCAAAAGTGGTTAATCGACCAAGGCTTTTCTTCCGACTACTTGGGAAACGCCGCAGGAAGCCTGTTCACGGCCAAAGACACATGGGAGTTCACTGGGCATTGGCTCCCGAGTCGGCGAGTCTCGAACCATGGTCATCAGAACCGAGTCTGGCGGCTCAAGTGATCAGCGACCTCGCCGAAGCGTGCGGGCAACTCGTTCGATGGCGGAATCCCGAAGCGTCAGAATCAGAAAGAGGGCGTTCCCGTCACGACAACAGCGTCGGTGTCGTTGAGGATGACTTTTGCTGTTTTTGGAGAGGCTGGCTTGCTCGTGGCGGACTTTTCCTCTTCCGTCGCTGCGCCTTCCCTGAGCGTGTATGACGGAATGAAGTCCGCCGCCGCGACCGCCTGCTTGGTCGCCTCGGGCTTCACGTCGGACAAGTACTGTTGCGTCGTGGCAAGGTCTTCGTGCCCGAGTTCCTGCATCAACGTCGTCAAGAGTTCGCCCTCCCTGTAGCGGCGCGACGCTCCGGTCTTGCGCAGCTTATGCAACTCGGTGTGGAACTTCGCCCCGGCACGCTCCGCGAGTCCCTGAAGGTCGTCCAGCAGATGCGTGTTCGGGCGACCGTTGCCGTTCGGGAATAGCAGTTCCGAGCCGCCGTTCTTCGTCGCGGCTTCCCCACGCTCGCGGATGGCGAGCGCGACCCGCTGGCAGATTTCGACCGTCCGGGTCTTGTGCTGCTTTCCATGGACGGTGAGCGTCGTGCCTGTCAAGTCGGAGTACTTCGCCATCTGCGCCTCGTGGTCGCGCACCATTGTCCCGATAAAAAAGTCGAGCAGGAACCGCTCGTCTTCGTCCGCCTCGCGGTAGAGCACCGTGAGTTCCTCGTTCGTGTGCGCGACCACCTGCTTCTCGTGATAGCGCGGGTACTCGCTGGCCTTAAGTCCGGGGCGGACGCCGCACGCCTTCAAGAAGATCGCGACGTGGCTGACCTTGTTGAAATAGGTGCGGTCTGGGTTCGCGTGCTTGCGTTCCTTCCGGGGCTGCTTCCTGAGCCAACCCATGTAGTCGATCAAGTCCTGCCGCTCATAGTCCTCGATGTAGGGCTTCTTGTACGACGACGCCACGAACCCGTCAACGGCGGCGCGGTAGGTGCGAATGGTCTTGGGGTCTTTGCCCATTGATTCGAGATTGTCGAAGTACTTCTGCACGGCGTCGGCGACCGGGGTCTTGCCCGGCTGCGCTGCCGTCTGCTGCGGGATGAGCGGTGCAGCCACGCCGATGCGGAGTTCGTGCTCGCGCTCGCCCTTGCGGTGCAGAGCCTCATTCAAGTCCTTGCGGGCCGGGTCGCCCTCGGGAAAGAACTCCCACTTGCCCGCGACGCGCAGGCAGTAGTGGTCGCGATCACCACACTGCCGGGGGTTGCGCACTTTCAGGCGCTCAAACGGTCGCCCCGGCTCGCCGCAGAGTCGAATGTAGATGCTTACCTTTTTGACCCTCATGGGTTTTACCCTCTGAAGGTCAATACTCGTTTGCGGCGAAGAAGCTGAATATGTAACCGCAAAACGTAACCACGTGGCTAAGTTTTTTGTTTTCAGGAATGGCGGAGAGGGGGGGATTCGAACCCCCGGTAGGAGTTTTAGCCCCTACAACGGTTTAGCAAACCGCCGCCTTAAGCCTCTCGGCCACCTCTCCGTGGACAAAACCAATATTTCCGGGCGCGTTTGCGAAGCCAGTATAGCATCACGGGCCGAGAAACGTCAGATTGCGTCCCAAGCACCGGAGGACGGGCCGAATCTTGGGTGCATCCGATCTCGTCGGCATCGGAAAGAGCGCGCAGGTCCTATTGCTTGCTCGGTGCTTTTGTTTTCGAGTGACTCAAGCCCCACACGTATGCGGCCAGCGCCGACGTCTGCTGAGGCGTAAGCTGCGTGCCACCCATCGCCGGCATTGCATTCCTATATCTTTTCGGTTGCGGCACGCCATCCGTTATGGTTTTTTTGATTCCGGCGTAGCTTCCGTCGCTCCACAACCATTTCCCTCGCGTCAGAGCAGGACCGAGGTTCGAGCCGTGGCCGGCCTGACCGTGGCAGCCGGTACATCCAGCAGCGCCCACTTGCCCGCTGTAGATTTTCTCACCAAGCGCAACCATTTCTGGGGTTGCTCCTGCGGGGACAGCCATGCCGGAAGCAGTGACACCGGCGTCCGGATGAGTACCCTCTGGAGGCTTGGGATGTGCTCCCACAATCTCGCCGGCGGGAGCCGTCGCACTAGGACATGGCGGCCCAGCGACGTTAGCACCGGCTGCACCGTGGTAGACGATGCGATAGATTCGTCCGCGCACGTCGTCGGAAACGTAGAGCGCGCCGTCTGGACCGACCGCGATGCCGCTCGGGCGATGCAAGGCTCTATCTGGAGACTTAACTGCTCCCGCGAAACCATCCGCAAAGATCTCGCACCGGCCAGAAGCATGGTCGCCATCAAGTGGCTGAAAAACGACGTTGTAGCCGCCTTGCGGATAAGGCGCGCGGTCCCAAGATCCGTGGAACGTGATGAACACGCCGTTGCGGTACCTTGCCGGGAACGACTGCTGGTCGTAATGGATCATTCCATTCGGCGCCCAATGCGCGGGGAACGCGGCCACCGGAGCAACCTTGTCGGCGCAAATTCCAATCTTCTTGCCATCGCCACCATATTCCGGCGCCAGGACCAGGCTTTTTACGAACGGGTCGTAGTAGCATTCGGGCCAACCGTAGTCGCCGCCCTGTTTCAGGAGCATCATTTGTTCGGCCGGCAGCGTGGCTTCTTGATCTGGCTTGTAAAAGTCCGGCCAATTTGCACGGAGTTGATCCCGGCCGTGCTGCGTGACAAACATGTGGCCGGTTGCATCGATGGCGAAGCCTTCGCCGTTGCGTATGCCAGTCGCAAAGCGTTCCGCTGGTGAAAACACCTGGTCCGTCTTGTTGGCGTCATAGCGCCAAATGCCGCCGCGCGTCTCAAGCTCCACACAGGGATCGATGCCGGGCGATTTCAGTGTGCGATTCTTGATTTGGCATGAGTTGGTCGCGCTGGCTACATCGACATACATCACGCCTTCAGAATCGATGATGAAGGGATGCATCGGATGGTCGCCCGTAAGAGGCAGTCCTGAAACAATCGTTGCCGGAGCATCTTTCGGCGCGATCGTGTCGGGGGTCATAGAGTAGCGGACGATGCGATCGTTGATCTCCGCGTAGATCGAATCCTTGTAGAGACCAATTCCGGTGCCGCCCTTGCCTCCGCTCTGAATGGTTTCACCGAAGCGCTCCACAACGTCCGCTTTCCCCGCTCCCGACTTGTCCTGCAACGCTATGAGGAATCCGCCCGAATGAGTCGCGCCACCACCGTAGTACGTGCCAGCCCAGGTGTTTGCATAGAGCACACCATTTGAAGCAACCACCATGTCGCGAGCGTGACCCACGCCGTCCGCAAATACCGTGGCGCAGAAGCCGCTTGGCAATTTCAGTCCGGTGTCATCGTTTGGGCACGCTTTTCTTGCGGTTGTGCTGCCGGGGTGCGATTGGCTTTGAGCCAAGTGCATCGAACTGGCAAAACACGTCGCGCAAAGCAGGGCAATGACAACCATCAGAGGCCGAGATGTAGGAACCACTCGCATGAAAATCCTCCGGAGACGGACAACAAGAAAAACGCCAAGATGAAACCTGCGGCGACGCGATCATACAGGACGTCATTGCGTTGTTCAACAGAGCGGAAAGGCCACGGGCCGGGCGACGTGTACCTTGTAGTGGATCGCGGCGACACAGCCTATGCTTATTTTTCCACCGGAACAGCGCGCAGGCGCACAAACAGAAGAAAACCGGTGGGGTGCGCACCATAGGTCGAGTCGAGGAATGAGGGCTTGCCATACAGCGTGAATTGCCCTCCGAGAGCGCTCGAGACGCGCGGAATGAAACTGAATTCGCGATCATAGCCGAGCGTGTAAGCTTGCACGCGCGCGAGGAAATGTTCCTCGAATCCTGGCGGAAGCGGGTTCTCGCCGAGTAGCAGGAGATTCGTACGATCGACGTTTTCAATTCGCGTCCACGCATAGTTGAGGCGCGCAAAGCGGACGGTGCTTTCGCCGAGATAACCGTTTAGGACTCCGCCTCCCGGAAAATCCTGGTTGCGTCCCCAAACGAGGGTCGTCGCCCAGTTGCCGGTGCCGCTGGCGAACGGACGGTCGTACATGACGGATGCCGTCATTCGGAGGGTGTCCTCCGCGGGGGAGGTTTGCTCCGGGCTGTGGAGCCGGCCGATGGAATACTGCCCACTCCAGTTTGGCGCGGGATTAAGCGTTAGGCGCGCGGACCACGAATCGATTGCGCCTGCGCTGATTGTCCACCGATTTTCACCCGGCTCGCGACCGTGGAAGCCCGACACTTCGACGCGCGCAATCTTGTACGTCAGACCCAGCGTTACGACATCGTCGGAAATGTGCGTGGAGTCCTGCAAATGATGGCCCAACGCTGCGAGCGGGTCCTCACTTGCAGACACGCGATGCGGATACGCTTCGGGACCAAGCGAGGGATCGCCAACCGGCGCCGCGTAAAACGAAAGTAGAGTATTTTCGCCGAGCTTGACGTCATAGAGCGCCGCCAACTCCATGAAGAAATTGTGAGGGTGCTGCCCGTCAACGATTGGCTTGCCGAAGGCTGTTTCGCCGAGCTGAAAAAGCTCGGGGAATTGGCGTTCGGTGATCGTGGCGGGTTCAAGGCTGAACATTGCGCGCAAAGTCAGGGTGCCGGGCCCCAGGGATCGCTGCGCCATCGGCATCAGCCAGCTTGTGCCGAATACTTTGTCGGCTCCGCGCGGTCCGGTTTGCTGGATCGCGTTGACGAAGGCGCCACCGTGAAACATCAGCGTCCAATCGCCCGCGCTCATCATTAGCATTTCATGCGGCGTCGAAGCGGGTTCCGCGCTGGTGCCAGCGCTGCTGTGCTGTCGAATACGATCGACAAACGATGCTGGCTCGCTCATCTTCATGCTCGCCATTTGCATCGAGTCGCCGGAACCCTCCCGCATTCCGGCCATCGACTCATCCATTTCCATTGCGACCGAGCGGGCGAGTAGGAACTGCGAACACGGACACTTTTCGGCGAGCGGGCACAAGGGTTTCGGCGTGCTCCCCGCCGGCGCCGCCGGGGCATAGAATGCGCCGAGCACTAACGCTAGAGCCACGAGGAAGCAGTAATTCCGAACGTTGCTGTGATTGAGTCGGGCGCACATGTCACGAATGACCGTAGCGGATTCGGAGTCGAGTTTCAATCGCCAGTTTGCGTTAGGGGACCACGAACATCCTGGAGGTGAGTGATGCAAGGGAGTGATGCGCGCGTAGCTGTGATCACGGGTGCGGCGCAAGGCATTGGGCGTCGCACTGCTGAATTGTTTGCCGAGCGCGGGTATGTGTTGGGGCTGATCGATCTGCGAGCAATGACGGAGACGCTGGCGGAAGTTCGGCGGCGAGGCGCCGAGGCGCTCGAATTTACCGGCGATATCACCGACGAGATCGTCGTGGCGCGCTTTGCGGCCGGCGCGCGCAAGCGGTGGGGCAGAGTGGACGTGGTTGTGAACAATGCCGGTATCAGCTCCATTGCCCCGGCTGAGGAGATATCGGCTCCGGACTTTCGGCGCGTACTTGAGGTGAACCTCGTTGCTCCGTTTCTCGTGGCGAAGACGTTCGGCGCGATGATGCTCGAGAAGCGATCGGGGACCATCATCAACGTGGCGTCGATCGCTGGCCTTTTCGGCATTGCTGATCGCGCCGCGTACAACGCGTCGAAACACGGCTTGATTGGATTGACGCGGACCCTCGCGGCAGAGTGGGGAGGTCGTGGCGTGCGATGTAACGCGGTTTGTCCCGGATGGGTGAAGACGGCGATGGATGATGCGGATCAGGCGAAGGGGACATACAACGACGCCGATATCGTAGGGCGGGTGCCGATGGGGCGCTTTGCATCGGCCGACGATGTTGCGCGCGCGATTGCGTTTCTGGCGGATGCCACCGAGAGCGCTTTCGTGAATGGTCACTCGCTGGTGGTGGACGGGGGCTGGACCGTGGACGCCAGTTGGGAGAGTCTGCGGCTGAGCCACCGGTAACGAGGAAATGTGAAACAAACAGGACGCAGAGGAACATCGAAGATCGCGGAGACGGCGTCTACCGCTTTGTAGCCAGGTGGAAACCGATGCCGCCAAAAATGAATGGGCGAGCGTCGACCTTGGCATAGCCCAGTCTGAGCAGCAGCGACGAGAGATCGTCCACCGAGAGGAAGCTGCGTATCGAATCTGGGATGTAGGTGTAGGTCCGCGGCCGGCCGTGGAGCAGAGTTCCCCATAGCGCGCCATTCGCGTACAGGTATGCAAGATAGATCTTGCGCAGGATGGGATTTGCCGGCAGGAAAAAATCGAGGCTCAGCAATAATCCGCCGGGGCGCGTGACTCGCTCAATTTCGAGAATTGCTGCCTCGAGATTCGGGAAATTTCGCAGCCCGTAGCCGATCAGGACGCAATCGAAAGAGTGATCGTCGAAAGGCAACGCGCCGGCATCCGCGCAAACGATTTCCTTTACGCCGCGCTTGCGGGCGAAGTGCAGCATAGTGTCGGAGAGATCGGCTGCGATCGCTCGCGCGCGAGGCAGGTGCTCGAGAATGATTTGCGAGAAATCACCGGTGCCGGAAGCGAGATCGAGAACGATGGCATCTTGCGGAAGCGGAGCGCTCTTCACTGCGAACTTTTTCCACCGGCGATCCATGCCATAGGAAAAGACGCGCGAGATGAAGTCGTAACGCGGCGCGATGGCGCGGAACATTTCGCGCATCAGCCGCGGGCTCTGTTGTTCATGGGGTGGCATAGTTGGCGGATTCTATCATTGGCTCGAAGCGCGGCGCCGATTTGAGGTTCCAGAACATCAACCCACGCGCGAACACGGAGTTCACCGGTCAATGTGGAAGATTACGGGAAAAGACGTCTTCCGGCCATACCGCCCGTCACGGCGCCCTCAGGGAGACAAGATCAACGCGTGGGTCGGCGGAATTGGCTGCGCGGTTTTCTCGGGTGCCGTGGATGACGCCGGTTTCGTCTGCGAAGAGGTTCACGTAGCCATAATTTCCAGCGCGCGCCGCGAGCGTGTAAGCATGCACGCGGCCATCGGATTCGGGATTCCCGGGAGCGTATTGCAGTGTGTAGCGGCCGGACTGAGCTTCTTGTAGGGCTTCTCGGCCGGCGTCACCGAGAGACTCGATGGCAGATGGAAAGGTCGCTTCGCTGGTCTGATAGATGTTAAGTGCTCGCTGTAATTCGGTGATTGCTGCGATGGCATGGGCCTCGGCTTCGGGCTTTGAGCCAGCGAGCCGCCAGGGAAACGCAAACCAAGCGATCGCGGCAAGGCTCAGCAACACGACGGCCCAGAGAACCACGATCCTTGCGGTGGACTTCTTGCGCGGCTTTGCGGCGTCTCCGTCGAGCGGAACTTCCGTCAAATCCGCACCGCAGTAGGGACAGACTTCCGTAGCCTGATTGATTGGCTGCTCGCACTCATGGCACGCGTACATTCGCGGCGATTTTAGCAGGTTCGTTGTCAGCGCGTGGAATTGGAAATGCCAAACTCAAGCTTTGGGATAGAAACTCAATCGCGCGGACGCGGGAGTCAGGGCCGCATAACGAAAGGCATCGTCGCTTGAATGTTCTGTGGAATAGTGTCGGGCCTTGATTGTTTGACTACTTGCGATGACTATGGTCTAATTTATTGACTGAGAGGGATCATGAAGGAAGTCGCGATATCGGAATTCAAGGCAAAGTGTCTGGCCCTCCTCGAGCAAGTGCGCCTGACGAAGAAACCCATTCGCGTAACTCGATTCGGAAAGCCGGTCGCGGAAGTTGTTCCTGCCGAGTCCGTGCAGGGACGAGCGGCTTGGATTGGTTCGATGCAGGAATCCATGGAAATTCTCGGCGATATCATTTCTCCGGCAAGTGACGAAAGCGATTGGGAGGTCCTTCACGATTGAAACTCCTGCTTGATACGCATATATGGTTGTGGATCTTGAATACTCCGGCGAAGATCGGAAAAAGGACTCTCCGAGAGCTAAGAGACGACGCCAATGAACTCTGGCTATCGCCGATCAGTACCTGGGAAGCGCTGACCCTTCACTACAAAGGACGAATTCGAATCCGCGAGAATCTCACTACGTGGCTCGAACGAGCGATCGCCGGGACGCGCGAAGCTCCACTGACGCACGAGATCGCCCTCTTTGCCAGGCAGATACCACTTCATGAAGATCCCGCCGACCGCATTTTGGCGGCGACCGCACAAGTCCTTGATTTGACTTTGGTCACCGCGGACGAGCGGCTGCTAGGGCTGGGGAATATTCGGACGCTGGCCAATCGCTGAAACGCAATTCCTGAACAACGAATGATTCCTACGGCTCGGGTGCGTGGCCGGCGACAACGAGCCCCATCTTTGCGGGCGTCGCGAGCGGAGCCTGAAAGTACGCGATCCACAAGTCGCCGTCGTCCTGGTGCGCGATCGCTGGCAGCGTCGCTGGAGCACCGTCGGCTGACACGAGACTCCAAACCGACGGATGGCCTGTGCCGGAGGCTTTGCGGCTTACCTTGAGAAGATCGGCGACGGCGAGATCGGCGGGCGCGGAGTCAAGCGCCGCGGGAACTGCGAGAAAATAATCGCGGTAGGGCGATACGCCTTGATGATTGCCGTCAACCGGCTGGAGCAGGTAGCGCAATGTATACACGCCGGGCTTAATGGGCTGGCCCCGATAGTCGGTGCCAGCCGCGTCGAATTTGATCGCGCCGATAAGGGCGCCTTGCATGATTTGTCCAAAATTCACGCCGAGGCTTGTGTCGGGAGAAGCCGCGGCCGCAACGGATTTGCGCAGCCAGATTTCGCACAACGGCCCGCTCGCTCCGGTCACGCGCAGGGCGTTATCTGAGAATCCGTCGCGAAGGCTGGCGGCTAGTTCTTGCGGAAGGGAAGTCGCAGACGATTCGACCTTGTAGGATTGCGCCGCAGTCAGTGTTGCGAGGGCCGCAAACGCGATTGCGGCAATGAGCGGCTTCATTCCGGATAATCGCTCTTTCATACCTTCTCCCGAGTGTGACTGGGCTGGATATACCACGGACGGCGAGTCCGCGACCCGCCCTGAACAAAATTGCGAAGAGCTACTCGGCGAAGGTGCCTACGAACGAGCTGCGACGGCCCGAGTCGTTCCACGTTACACCGAGCTGATTCCCGCTGTAACTGCTCGCCTGCGCGACGACCGGCATCGAATGCTCGAGGTGAGCGGCGAGAGGCGGATAATAGACCTCTTCGTTGTGGCAAAGCTCATCAGTGGATCGGAGCGTTCGAGTGGCGAGCCGCACCACGTTGCCGGCTTGCACCGTCGTGTAGCCGTGTTGGGCGATCGAGAACGAAATCGGTACGGACTGGAGCGCCACAACGTCGTTCAAGAGACCGGAAGCCTGGGCCTGCGCAAACTGGACCAGGGCCGCGCGCTGGGCATCGCTGGCGCGGGCGTCGAGCATGAAAACGGCCTTCGCTGGTAGCGGATTCGTATAGGGATCGCCCAGCGTGCTGCTTGCGCGCACTACGGCTACGACGCTCAAGCCGGCGATCGAAACGCCGGACCATGAGCCGTCGCGAACGTGCCATGCCAGCACGGCGTTGTCTCCGGTCAAGTTCATTTCCGCGTTCGCGAAGCACGGGCCGGTATAGACGTCTGCGTTACGGAATTCGGCGTAGTCGCCAGAAATCGCGGCGGAAGCCCCCTGACCCGCATTCGCGATCATGGGGATAGCCAGCATTGCGGCCGCTAGAAGGATTGCCTTTGCTCTCATCTTGACCTCCAGAAATGACTTCTTATTTTCGCACTCGGCGGCCCAACGGGCAACGGGAAAGCCTTGCCCTTTCAGATGCTGATACGTGTCGTTGGATTCGGCTGCGGGGGCCGACTTCGGCTGCCCAGATCCGGGCAGTGAGTTACGTAGTCTCGCAGCACGTGCGGCCGGGGCGGCATTCTTCGTGCCCGGCAATTTTGCCGTCAACGCCGAGAAGCGATTGTGTGCGAGCGCACCAGAATGGGCCGGCACTCGTGACGTCGGAAGCATTCTCCTCTGTCTGGTAGAAGAGTTTCTTCGAGCGCAGGCTGCTGCAAATTTCGCCGGTGCGGATCAATTCGTTCAGGCTGCGCACGGGCGCGCGATCCGGAACCTCTGGCATGTCGTGCGGCATGTTAGGCGTCCTCCTTGGCCTGCAGCAAAGCGCGCTTCACGGCGACGCGCGCGAGTTGGACCTTGTAGCCATTCTGGCTGAGCGGCTTGGCGCTGCGAACCGCTGCTTCACCAGCCGCCGCGGCCGTTGCGTCGTTCAGCGACTTGCCGACGAGAGCCAGTTCAGCTGCGTGGCTGCGCCACGGCACCGGGGCCACGTGTCCCAGAACCACGCGCGCGGCCGTGATCTTGTCTCCGTTCATCTTGAGCGCGACGGACGCCGTTGCAAGCGGCCAATCAAGAGCTTCCTTTTGCCGAATTTCATACGTTGCGTTGCGCCACTCGTGCGCGCTGGCCGGAATCGAGATCGCGGTGAGGACTTGATTTGGGTGAATCGAGTGCTCGCGTTGCTCTTCGGTTTTCGGCGTGACGAATAATTCCTCAATAGGAATGTCCGTTCCCGTGCCTGTGAGCGTCGCTTTGGCGCCGAGCGCAATAAGCGCAGGCGCAAGAGACGAGGGGCTTACGAAATATGCCGGACCGTCGTTCCCGAGAATCGCGTGATACTTGTTTTCGCCGCCCGGAACCAGCGAGTGACCTTTCTCGTCGCGCGCCAGCAAACCAAACCCGCCGCGGTAATACCAGCAGCGCGGTCGCTGCAGCAGATCGCCCCCGACCGTCCCCATGTTGCGAATCTGCGGACTCGAAACGCCGCGAGCCGCTTCGGCAAGCGCTGGAAAGCTTTTTGCTATGCCGTCGTGAGCGAGGAATTCGTCGAATGTGACGAGCGCGCCCACGCGGTATCCGCCATTTTCCTCTTTGATGTGGCGGAGCTCGTCGATCCCTTTGATGTTCACCACACGAGCCGGCACATCGACGTGTTCCTTCATCAAGCTGATTAGATCCGTGCCGCCCGCGAGAATTTCGGTTTCACCCCATTTTGCGCCGAGAAGGCCGACGGCCTCTTTGAGGCTCGACGGACTGGCGTAAGCGAAAGCTTCCATTTAAGCCTTACCTCCTTTCGCAAGGGCCGCGAGCACCCGGTCAGGCGTGATCGGGATATATGGGACGCGCACGCCGATGGCGTTCGCGACGGCGTTCGAAATCACTGCGCCTGGCGAAACCACCGGTGGTTCACCCAGACCGATTACGCCGCGGTCGTCGTAGCCCGGGCCCGTCATCATGTGGACGACGAGCTCGCCTATATCGCCAATGCCCGCGAGTTTGTAGAACTCCATATTCGGATTGAGGCAATGGCCGGTTTGCTGATCCATGATTTTCTCTTCGTAGAGCGCGTAGGTGACGCCCATGATCAGCGCGCCGTACACTTGACTCTCGGCCGTTTTCAGGTCGATCACCAGGCCGCAGTCCTGCACGGCAACCATTTTCTCGATGCGAACGATTCCAGTCTCGGTGTCCACCGCGACTTCCGCCATTTGCACGCCGCCGACGCTGGCCGACGTCAAGTCGCGCGAAGTTTTTCCGGCCGCGGTGATTGACTCGGTTCCGAGCTTCGCGCAGGCCTGCCTCCACGAAAGGCTCTTCGATGGATCGCCCTTTACGCGAATCTGGCCTCCGGCGGCCTCAAGCTGGTCGGCCGATGCGCCGAGCGATGGCGCAACCTTCGCGAAAAGTTGGTTGACCGCGTCCACGGTCGCCCTTCGCGTTGCGGAACTAACGCCGCCGACTGTCGTTGAACCGCCTGACGCGCCTGCAGAGGGATACTTACTGTCGCCGATGTTCACGGTGACGGCTTCAATCGGCAGGCCAAACGTTTCGGCCGCCACGATCGCCACGACGGTGCGAGTGCCAACGCCGAGGTCCTGTGTGCCCATCGAAACCTCAGTGGAACCGTCCGAGTGAATCGTCGCGTTGCAATTACTCGTGTTTGCAGCGCCACCCCACGTGTGTATCGAAAGGCCCACGCCGCGTTTCACCGGACCTGGACCGGAGTCACCGCGAGCGTGCCATTTCTTCTTCCAGTCCATGAGCTCTGACGCTTTTACGAGTTCTTCGTTGTAGTTCTTTGAGCGATCTCCGGTGATTCCGATGTTCTTCTGGAAGAAATCCACCGGATCCATTTGTAGTTTCGCAGCCAGATCGTCGAGCGCCGACATCGTGATCAGGCACATCTGCGGGTGATTAGGAGCGCGCCACGCCCGCTCCGGGCCGATGTTGGTGAGCACAGCGGTGTGCTTCGCGCGACTGTTGGGAATCTTGAAAACGTAAGGGAGCGTCGGAGCTCCTGGAGAGGCAGGTCCCGCGGTGCCCCACGAGTGCGAGTCCCACGCCACGAGCGTGCCGTCTTTTTTCGCAGCCACTTTCACGTCCGCGTACATCGAAGGACGCGCGCCCGCAACCATCAGCTCGTGATCGCGTTCGAGCATCATCTTTACGGGTCGGCCCGCCTTCTTCGCAAGCTGAGCGCACGCAACTCCCCACGCATCGCCGCTGAACTTGCTGCCGAAGCCTCCGCCCATCACCGGCGTGATAATTTCCACTTTGTTGCCGGGAATCCCGACGCCCGTGCCTATCTCGCCGCCGATGCCGCTCACGTTCTGCGTCGAAGCCCACACGGTTAGCGAGTCGCCGTTCCACTCCGCCACCTGGCCGTGCGATTCGAGACAGCAATGGGTGATCACGTTTGCGCCGTAGCGGCCCTGGTGTGTGACCTCCGCTTGCTGAAAGCCCGTGCTTGGATCGCCCGTCGTTTTTTCGGTGAGGTCTTTGATGTACTGAGCCCCGGCTTTGTCAGGGGTTGCGTCGGTAACCAGGTAGGGAAGCGGCTGGTACTCGATTTTTACCTTGCGCGCCGCATCGCGAACCTGATCCTCGGTTTCCGCGGCGAGCGCGACGATCTCCTGTCCCGCCCAGAGCGCTTCCTTGCCCTCGTCGAACATGATTTGCACGGCTTTGACGCCGGGCATCTTCTCCGCTTCGCTCGTGTCGATCTTCACCACCTTCGCGTGCGCGTGCGGACAAAGAACCATGCGCCCGTAGAGCATGCCGGGGCGGTTGATGTCGTAGCTGTACTTCACGCGCCCCGACGATTTCCACGGGCCGTCGAGACGCGAGATCCGAGTGCCGATGAGCGTTCGTTGATCAGCAGGAGGCCATTTGTAGTCCATTACGCTTGCCCTCCTTTTTTCGCCGCTTCCAGCACCGCGTGGCGAACCCCCATGTAAGTCCCGCAGCGGCAAAGATTGCCGCCAAGCGATTGCTGCACTCCTTCGTAAGTAGGGCTTTTCTCGTGATCGAGATACGCCTTGCACGCCATCACGAATCCCGGAGTGCAAAAGCCGCACTGCTGCGCGTCGTTGTTGACGAACGCCTGCGAGAGCGGATGGAGTTCGCCCTCGGGCACGAGCCCCTCAATCGTTTGAATGTCGCGGCCCTGCGCATCTATCGCCAGCGTCGTGCACGCATAGACGGCCTTGCCGTCGATGATCACCGTGCAGGCGCCGCAGGTCGCGCGGTCGCACACTTTTTTCGCGCCGGTGAGGTCGAGGCGATCGCGTAACGCGTCAAGCAAAGTGACGCGCGGCTCCAGTTGCAGCGTGTGCGGCTGGCCATTGATCCGCAGCGTGACGTCCACGGCCTCTGGCCCAACCCACTTCCCGCCTGTCTCCTGCGAGCGGCCGGTGGCTTTAGCAACTTCGTCGCCCAGAAGCACCGTGGCGGAAACGGCCACGCTCGCAAGCCCGGTGCCCCGGATGAAATCGCGGCGCGAGAATCCAGTCTTGATCGACGAATCCTCGGAAACAGTTCGTTTCTTCGGAACGTCATCCTTCTCGCGCTCTGCAGGCGCGTCCTGCGGACTCTTATCACTCATGAGAATTCCTCCGGAAGAAAGGAAAGAAGGAAGGCAATCGCTCAGAACCGCAACGTATCAAGCTGACCCCCAGGAGACCGAAAGCGGCCCTATGATAGTTCGCGCCGCGAATTGAATCAATCCTTTACAAGCATTGCCCGCAAATCGCTTTCCTGTCACCGCATTTTCTTCCTCTTGTGGAAAAAGACCGCAAGGCTCATTCGTGGCGCAGCGCAACAATGGGATCGACGTGCGTGGCACGCCGCGCGGGAATGTAGCAGGCGGCGAGCGCCACCAACGCCAACACCACCGACACGGCGATAATGGTCACAGGATCGTTGGCGCGCACGTCGTAGAGCATCGATGCCAAATAGCGCGTCACGCCGAGCGCCACGCCGATACCCACCACCGCGCCCACGAGCGCCAGCGCGAAGCCCTGCGTTACGACCAGCCGCAAGACGTCGCCCACTTGCGCCCCGAGCGCCATGCGAATGCCGATTTCGCGCGTTCGCCGTGCCACTTCGTAGGACAGCAGTCCATAAAGGCCGATGCATGCCAGCACAAGCGCCAGCAGGCCGAAAAAGGCGGAAAGCCGCGCGGTCAGCCGCTCCTGGAACAGCAGGCGGTCGATCTGCTGCGATTCCGTCGTCACGTCACGGAGCGGCAAATTCGGATTGATTTCTGCAACGACACGGCGAATCGCGGGAACCAGACCTTGCGGGTCGCCCGCCGTGCGCACCTCGAACGATGCGCCCATGCCGCTTTGGGGCGCATACATCGTCGGGTTGATTTCCCGGCGCAGATCGTTGTATTTCGAATCGCGAACCACTCCGACGATTTCGTAGCCCGGGCTCGCGGGCTCGTCTGCATCGCCCGCAGATTCGCCGAAGCGTTTTCCCAAAGGATTCTCTTTACCTAGATATTTGGCGACGAATGCTTGGTCCACGATTACGGGCTTGGGCACCGTTGCAGGCGCGGCCCGCCCGTTGGCGGCGAGTTCATAATCGGAAGAGTTGAAGCCACGGCCGGCAAGAAGAGGAATCTGCATCGTGCTGAAGAAATCCGGGCCGATCCCCAGCATATCCGCCTCCGACTCGCGATCTTGCGGCGTGCCGGGCCAGTGGAAGCCGGTAACCATCAAGCTTCCGCTCAGCAAAGGGAGCATCGAATAGCTTGCCGATCTAACGCCTGGCGCTTCGGCGAGACGCCCCTGCAAGTCGCGATAGAAGCTATCGATCTGAGCGTCTTTGTATCCCGCGAGCGACGGGTTGATTCCGAAAATCACGAGGTTGTGGGAATCGAAGCCAACGTCGATTTTGCGAAGATTTTGCAGCGTTCGCACCAGCAATCCAGCGCCAACCAGCACAACGATCGCAAGGGCCACTTGGGTCACAACGAGCGCGTTGCCAATGCTGAACCATCTGCTACTGCCATGACCGAGGCCGGCCGAGACGCCGGAGCCTTCCTTGAGGGCGGGAGTCAGATCAACGCGCGCGCCGCGAAGAGCCGGCGCAACGCCGAACAGTATCCCGGTCAAAAGCGAAGCCGCTATCGTGAATCCGAGCACGCGCAAGTCGACGCCTGTGGCAAAAGCGAGCGGCCGCGGCTGATTGCTCGATACGAAAGAGACAATCGCGTGCGCTCCCCAGATTGCGAACAGAATTCCCAGCGTGCCGCCGATCGCTGCAAGCATCACGCTTTCCGTCAAGAGCTGCCGCACGATGCGCGCGCGGCCCGCGCCCAGCGCCAGCCGCAGGGCCATCTCCTTCTGCCGGGCCGCGGCGCGAGCCACCATCAGCCCCGCGACGTTGGAGCACGCGATCAGCAGAATAATTCCCACCGCAAACATCAAAACGTACAACGGATTGGCGAACCGGTTTCGCGAGCCCGTCAATCCTGTTTGTGCGTTGACCAGAGTTATGGTCGGCTCGTCGCCCGGCTTCGAGAGCGTCGCACCTTCGCTTGCCGCTTCAGTCGGAGCCTGGCCTTGAGCGGCCTTCACTGGGCGCCCCGCCAGCGCGGGAGATTGCGCTAATTTCTGGTTGCCCGGGCCTGGAGGCGCCGCGCCTTGAATCATTACCGGCCCTTTCGGGCCGCCACTTGGCAGTGACTGCGCCGCCCCCGCGGCAGGGGGCGGCGGGCCGCCCATGATCATTTGTCTCCCAGGCGGGCCACCTCCTGGCTTTGGCCCACCTAGTCCCAGGCCGACCATTCCCCCTCCTGCCTCGAACAGCGGGACGGACCCATGCAGCATTTCGTTTCGGAAGACTCCGGCAATTGCCGCTTGAGCTTGCGGCTGCGCCGTTCCGGTTTTCAGTCGGCCGATGATCGTCAGCCACCAAAAACTGACGTTGTCCTGCCGGTCTTCCCACATCCGCGGGTCGGTAATGCGCCGTCCGGCAGCGAGCGGGAGCCAAACGTCATAATCGCTTCCCGGTGTAATCCCCGTGAATCGCTGCTCCGCCACACCAACGATCGTGAACGGGACAGCATTCAACTGAATCGTGCGGCCGATCGCCGAGCGTGAGCCTCCGAAGGCGCTCTGCCAGTAGCCGTAATTCAGCACGGCGACCGGCGCCGCCGTCGGCGAATCGTCGTTCGCCTCAAGTACACGGCCCGCTGCGGCCTTCACGCCCATCGTCCGGAAGAAGCCTCCCGAAACCACCTGACCATTGACCGTGCTGGCCGGCCCTTCGCCCGTCAGAGCGAGAAAACCGGAGTTGGCAAATGCGGCCACTCCCGAAAACTGGTTCGTGTTCGCTATCTCGCGAAACATCGGTTCCGAGAACGAGCAGCCGGAGGGGTTCGCGGCGCCGAACCGGAGGTCCGTAGGGCAATCGCCCGAAGACATGTAACCGCGAATCTTCGGCGCGTTGTGCGCGCTCCATTTCAGGAGTACCAGTTCCGAAGGCTTGTCCGCGGGAAGCGATCGCAGCATCACCGCGTCAATAAGAATGAAAATTGCAGTGTTCGCGCCAATGCCCAGCGCTAGCGTGAGGACGGCCACCGTCGTGAAGGCGGGCGACTTCGTCAGCATCCGGAATCCGTAGCGAATATCTTGAAGGAGCTTCCCCATCGGTGTTTCACCTCCCCCAAAGGACGTATCCAGCCTTGTGCATTCTGACGCGTGACACGAGGTTTGGAAAGCATTCTCCGGCGATCCATGGGCTGTAAAACGACCGCCAAGCTTCGAATCGTCAGAGCGAGCATGGATTGCCGACAGTGAGGAATGCTTGACAGTTGGGCTGTCGCCTAGCGGAACTCGTTCTTGTAGACGATGCCTTCCTTCATCACGAATTTGACGTCCTCGAGTTCGCGGATGTTTGCCAGTGGATCGCCGGCCACCGCGATGACGTCCGCGAGCTTGCCGGCTTCGACGCTTCCCAGGCGGTCACCCCAGCCCAGCATTTCCGCGGGCGTAACAGTAGCAGTGCGGATCGCGTCCATCGAGTTCATCCCGTAGTCGACGTAATAATTAAATTCGAGTGCTTCGTTCAACTTGGTCCAAGGGAATCCGCCGGCATCCGTTCCGAGCACGATCTTCACGTGCTTCTGCACGGCCTTCTGAAACACCTTTTTCTCGGCCTCTACCATCGGATTCCATGCGCCGCCGCGGCCCGGCGCCACGTATGCTCCCACCATAATCGTAGGGCACCAGTAGACGCCGTTCTTGGCGGCCTGGTCGAGAAGTTCATCCGTGAAGCCGTCGCCATGTTCGATCGAGTCCACGCCCGCCCGGAGCGCCGCAGCGATTCCGTCGGAACCGATCGCATGTGCGGCGACCTTGTGCCCGATGCGGTGCGCTTCTTCGACGATCGCGCGAGCCTCATCATCGCGGAAGTTCACGTGGCTGTGGAGAACACCGTCAGCCGTGAAGAAGTAGCCGTGGTCCGAATAATATTTGATCCAGTCCGCGCCGTGCATCACCTGTTCGCGAACAGCCAGCCGCGCGCCGTCAACTCCGTCCACTGGCTGTACCCCATGCGGCAAATCGAGCTCCCACGAATAGCCGAGCAAGGGATACATTCCGGTGGGCGCCATCGCGCGCGTCGAAACCACCATGCGCGGCCCGGGAACTTCGCCCCGATTGATGGCTGTCTTCACGTCGACGTCCGCATACATCGCTCCTTCGGTTTCCAAATCGCGTATCGTGGTAAACCCATGATCGAGAGCGATGCGGGCATTCCGAGCCCCTAGAATCGCGCGGTAGGGAATCGATTGTTTCAGCAACTGATCATCGTACTCTTGCGCCGTCACATCGCCGTTCAGCAGGGTGTGCGTGTGGACATCCATGAAACCCGGCAGAACGGTCGCGTGTGACAGATCGATCACTTCGGCATCCGTCGGTGGCGAGCCTCCCGCAACCACCGAGGCGATTTTGCCGTCTGCGATCAGGATCAGCGCGTTCGAGATCGGCTGATCGCTTTTTCCGTCGATCAGCTTTCCGGCGCGGATGGCAATTTTTTTCGGTGCCTGCGCGACCAGAGGACCGCCGCAAACGAGAGCCAGCATGACGATTGCGAAGCGACGCAACATGATGCCTCCTTCCGATTTGGGACAGCAGGACGGGCGGACTATAGGGGATATTTGGGACACATTACAAGCTGTTGAAAGCCGTAACGGGCGCGGCCAGATTGCACGGTAACATCACGTCACTTCGCAAACTGTGTCCAGGCAACTCCCAGGGTTGATTCAGGTATCATTCTAGGTAGTTTGCAGCCGCAGGGTTGGTAGGTTCGTCGCCGCAAGAGGCAGGCGCCTATGTCACCCGACCGCGCGCCACAATTCGTTTCCATCGAGACAGCTCGGCAACTACTCGCGCGCGCTGGTGTGCCAGCCGATTGGAATCTCACCCCTGAGCAATTTCGGACCGCGCTCCAGCGCAGCGCTTCGCGCCGATTCGTCGGCAGTCCTCCCGATTCGAAGAGCGTCGAGTCCTACCTTGGAACGCTGAACGTCTCTGATCTTGCACTCGCGTGCGCGTGCAGCATTGGAAATGCGGCCGCGTGGGATTTCTTCGTCGCGAAGTTTCGGCCAGAACTTTATCGGGCAGCGCGCGCCATTGCGGGAGAATCGAGCGGACGCGAGCTCGCGGACTCGCTGTACGCGGAGCTGTACGGCCTGCGCGAGTCGGGGGGCGAGCGCAAGTCGCTTTTCGACTACTTTCACGGTCGCAGCAAACTCACCACTTGGCTCCGCGCCATCCTTTCGCAACGCCATGTCGACGAGATTCGCCGCGCGCGCCGCACGGAGCCCCTCGAAGACAATGACAGAGAGGATTCGTCTGAAACCGCAGTGGCAAGGAACGGGACCGCCGAAGGCCTGCTCGATCCCGAGCGCCGAAAGTATCTGGCGATCCTGCAAGCGACGCTGACTCTCGTGCTTGATGCGCTCGCGCCTCGCGACAGGCTGCGCCTCGCCTACTACTACGTCGAGGAGCTCGCGCTGGCCGAAATCGGAAAGTTGCTCGGCGAGCATGAAGCGACGGTCTCGCGAAAACTGGAACGCACTCGACGCGATCTACGCAGCCAAATCGACGCGGCCCTGCGCGAAAGGAAATTGAGCGACGCTCAGCTGCAGCTTTGTTACGAGTACGCACGTGAGGAATGGCCGTTCGACCTGACGCTTCGTTTGCGCTCGATTTCTCCGCGGTCGGTAGATTCAGGGCCGGCGGGGTAGTACCTGCGATAACGCGCTTCAACAGAGTGGTGCAAGATTTCTGGTTTCGAGCGTTCTAAGGTAGGAGAATAGTTTCATGGCTTCGCGGGAAGAAAACGAAGCAGTAACAGGCTTGCTGCGGCGCAGTCTCGCGCGCGACGCGGCGGTGCCAGGCGACTGCCCCGAGCCGGAGTTTCTGGCGGCATACTTCGAGCATTCGCTCGACGCGGCAGAGACCGCGCTTTACGATCGCCACTTCTCCGGTTGTTCGCGGTGCAGAGCACAGCTTGCCGCGATGGTGCGTGCGGACGTGCCGAAGACTCAATCGCGAAGCGCTTGGCTGCTCGACTGGCGTTTGCTCACGGCAGCGGCGGCCGTGATGCTGCTGGTGACTGTGTGGTTGGTTCGCAAGTCGGAGAGGGCAAATCTTGCCAGCCAGCCTGCAAATGCGCCTCTTGTTGCAGTGGCGAATGAAGAACCGAAAAACGGTTCGCCGGCGAGCCCTGCCGCGGACCGAATCACTGCCGTGCCGCAAGCCGCCCCGGAAACCGCCAAGAAGGTACAGCCCGCGCCAACTGCGCCAGCCCCGCGGCCGCTCACTCGCGACCAAGAGCGCAAGGACGAGAAGAAGGCCGCGCGACAATTCGCGGATTCGAATTCGCTCGAAGTTCAGGCACCGCCTAACCGAGTTCAGAGCGCGGCTCCGTCGAATGGACAAACCATCGAGCAAGACAGGCGTCTTAAACAGCAGGACAGTCCGACGAGTCACTCCATGGCAGTTGGTGCTCTCAGCCAAAGAGCACAAGCCGGTCACGCAGGTGCCCAGCAGCAGCAAATTCCCGCGGCGTCGCAAATGGTCATGGTGCAACCAAGCCCCGCGCCTACGCAATCCGCCTCGGGAGCCTCGCAATCTGCTCCCGTCCGCGAACGAAGAGTGTCCCCGCCATCCCCGCCTGCGTCGACTGCTGCCCCTGCGAGCGTGGGAGGGCAGGCCATCGGAGCGGCCACTGAGACGGTGACAGTGACGAACGCCGAGATCTCGGATGACAAGCAAGAAAAATCGCAGCCCCTCACCAGCGCCTACTCGGCCAGCGACCAGGGAGCAATGCTCCAGGTGTTGACAGAGAGCTCCGTCGTAAAGGTGATCGACACGCCGATTCCGTCGATAAAGTGGCGAATCACTGCCGCGGGCTTCGTCGAGCGCTCGGAAGACGGTGGCGCCACGTGGAAGGGGCAGGAGCCCGATCCTGATGCTCATCTGGTCGCTGGCTCCGCGCCTACCGACAAAGTCTGCTGGCTCGTCGGCGGCGAGGGCATCGTCTTCGTCACGAAAGACGCGACGAATTGGAAGAAGATTCCCCCACCCGTTTCGGCCGACCTTACGGCAGTGTCGGCAAAGAGCGCGTCAGCGGCGACGGTTACTACCGCCGACGGACGCCGATTCTCCACCCACAATGAAGGAAAGAAGTGGAAGCCCGAGAACTAAGCTAGGTCCAGCGGTCCATCATCTCATCCTCTAACGTAGTGCCTCGGTGAAAGTCCCCAACGACATGACCTGCATCTGCCGTCGGTCTCGGCGGTACATTACGGTTGCAAGAAACCGGGTCTCGGGCATTCTAATAACAGCAAGAATTCACTAAAGGGAGACAGCCGATGTCCACGCGCAGCTGGAAGACCACCACAATTGGAGCGCTTTCCGCACTCGCTTTGCTTCTCGGCACTTTCGCGTTCCACAAGACCGCCCGCGCGGCGGTTGGTCAATCCGCCACGAAAGTGGAAGCGTCAACGACGGAAAAGGATCAGGTCGATCTCAACATAACTGTATATAACTCGAATCTCGCGCTGGTTCGCGACGTTCGCCAGATTCACCTCGAGCCGGGCGTCGCGCCGCTGAAATTCGAAGATGTCGCCGCGTCGATCAACCCGACCACGGTGCATTTCCGCTCGCTGAGTGATCCGGCGAAGTTAAGCATGGTCGAGCAGAATTACGAATATGATTTGCTCGATGCTCAAAAGCTCCTGCAAAAATACGTGGGCCGTGAAGTCACGCTTGTCCGCGGTGAGGAGGAGGCCAACTCGACCAAATGGGTCGAGACTCGCGCCATGTTGCTCGCGGACAATAACGGCCAGCCCGTCTGGAAGATCGGCGATGAAATTGTCACTGGCATGCCAACGAACTGGTACCGGTTCGCGGATCTGCCCGGAAATCTATACAGCCGTCCGACGCTCGTTTGGACACTCGAAAATCGCGGCGCGGACGCGCAGCGCGTCGAAGCCTCCTACTTAACGGGCAATGTGAGCTGGAGCGCCGACTATGTGCTCACGGTCGCGCGCGACGAAAAGAACGCCGATCTCGACGGGTGGGTGACCCTCACGAATGGCAGCGGTGTTGAATACCGCAACGCAAAACTTCAGCTCGTTGCGGGCGAGATTCATCAAGTCTCGCCACCGCCAGCTGCAAAAGCGATGGAGATGGCACGGGTCGAGGCTGCTCCGGCATCACAGCAGTTCTCGCAGGAAGCCTTCTCCGAATATCACCTGTACACGCTCGAGCGCCGCACCTCCATCGAGAACAACGAATCGAAGCAGATCAGCCTGCTCGGCGCGACTGGCCTTTCGGTCGATAAACGCCTCGTCGTCGAAGGTCAGACGTACTACTTCCGCAATCGCCAGGGAATGGGAAACGCCATTCCGGAGACGGTGAGGGTCTATTACCGGTTCAAAAACGAACAGGGCAACGGCCTCGGTATGCCGCTACCAGCGGGAACCGTGCGCGTCTACCAGGCGGATTCGAAGGGCGGCGCCCAATTCGTCGGCGAAGATCGGATTAATCACACACCCAAAGACGAACACGTGAGAATCTACGTCGGCAATGCCTTCGACGTGGTCTGCGAACGCAAGCAAACCGACTACCAGAAAATCAGCGGTGATACGTTCGAGATGGAGTACCAAATCACTTTGCGGAATCACGAAGATTCCGACGTGACGGTGGATGTCCGCGAGCCCGTTGGGGGCGATTGGCAAGTTTTGAATTCCACCTACAAGCCCGCGAAGCTGGACTCCTCGACGATCGGCTTTGAAATTCCGGTGGCGAAGAACGGGAGCGCCACGCTGGATTATCGCGTGCGCGTGAAGTGGTAGAGCCTGTTAGCGGCTCTTCGCCGTGCGCTGAACGGCGATGGCCAGCTCCTCGGAATAGTGCGGATTAGTGGGGAACTGAGTTGTAAGCTCGGCGAGCAGCGTACGCGCGTGATCGGGTTGATGCTCGCGTTCGTAGGCCAGAGCTAGCATGATTTTTGCAAAAGGCCGGAAGTAGTGGCCGTGCTCGGCGGCTTCGGACATTAACTGTATGCCCCGCAGCCTGTCGCCATGCACTCCGCCAAACCAGAGAAACGCCTTCTTGAAGCCCGGAAGGCATCCAATCACGTAGTTGCTCATCCCAAGTGCAACGTACGCATCCTTCGCGTCCGGATCGATCGCCAGCAGCGTATTGGCCTCGGCTTCCGCCTGCTTCATCATGCTGAGCGCCGCGAGTTGCTTCTTTTCGATGAGGGCGTCGTAATTTGATTCCATGCCGTCCGTCATCGTAAGGATCAGCAAGGCGTGCGCATCGCGCGGATCGGACTTCACCTTATTCTTCGCCATTTCCCGGGCGAGGTGGTTCGTCTGTAAGAACTGATTGTTGCGGTTGTCCGCCGGGCTGCCTTCCACGCCTCCCAGGAATCGCGCGTCGTTCAGGAAGAATTCGGAGCTGAGAACGCCCTTGGTGTTGAATTCTTCGTACAGGTAGCTCGCGGCTTCGGCGGCTTTGCCCATCGCGTCTTCCGGGTGGACTTGCTGATACTTGAGGAATTCCTGCCGCGCGGTCTTGAAATCCAGTCCGTACAAATGCTGGAAACCGCTCTCCAAGAACTCACCGGAAGGATCGGGTTCCATGCGTGACGCATCCTGGGTGGTCGCAGCCGTGTTGCTATCCTGTGCTCTGGCTAACGGAGTCGCGCAAACGATCACCGCCGGCAGCAGGCAGGCCGTCGTCCACGTGGTCCGGATTGTCCTTCCAAGCTTCTTTCGCACTTGTCTTCAATCACCTCCCAAAACCCGTTCGCCTCGCAGGTCTGCTATCGAGCCATATTCTATTTAGAGTCTGCTTCCAATTCCATCGGTTGTACATGTTCGCTGTCCTAGAGGTTATCGGATACGAATCGGGCCGTGCGCTCGAACAAAGCATCGCATTCTATATCGACTCCTCGACATGCGAAACGTTGAATTGCGCGTGGAAGCCGCCGGATATAGATTTGCATGCGTGCCCCTGGGCACTCTATCCGGGTTTTTGGAGTGGACAGGTTACTTCGTGAAACTGTACGCACTTGGTTTTCTCGCCGCGCTAGCGCTGATCGTTATCGGCGGATGCGTGTATTTGGAATGTGGCTTCGCGGACGTGCGTTCCGACGAGAATCCCCCGTCTTGGGAAAGCGGGCTGATGTCCTCGGCGGTGCACGCGTCGGTCCGTCGCGGCGCGCCCAAATTGCAGAATCCCTTTTCCCCAACCGATGAACGCCTGATTGTGGGCGCGAAACTTTACCTGAATGATTGTGTCGGGTGCCACGGGGCGCCGGGAAGACCTCCCAGTGATTTCGGAGCAACGTTTTATCCACGCGCGCCGCAGTTCCCACAGATCGGAACTCGATACTCGGAAGCAGAAGTTTTCTGGGTGGCGAAGCACGGCATTCGCATGACTGGAATGTATCCGCAGGGGCCTTACTATTCGGATGATGAGCTCTGGAGCCTCGCGGCGTTCATCACGCGAGCGAACAATTTGCCATCAGCGGTATTGAACGGCATCGCGCCGCAAGGGTCTCACTGAAACGTAAGAAAGGAACGCCAGTGAAGAAGTTCGTGTTCGGTTTTGTTACGGCCCTTGCTGTGTTTTGGCTAGGAACCTGGATTTATCTGAGACTGGGTTTAGCAGGCGTGCGCGCCGATGAAAGGGCGCCGACCTGGGAAGCTCGATGGATGGCTTCGGCCGTGCGGGCATCTGTCCGTCGCAGCGCCCCGAAAATGCAAAACCCGATGCCGACGACGATCGAAAACCTCGCTGCCGGCGGTAAGTTGTACGTGAACGGCTGCGCGGGTTGCCACGGCTGGCTCGGAAAACCCCCGAAGCCACCAGAGACCTTGTACATGCCAATCCCCGAGTTGCCCCAGGTGGGGACGCAGTACTCAGACGCTGAAGTGTTCTGGATCGTGAAGCACGGAATTCGCAGGACTGGCATGTCCGCGTACGGCCCGTTATACTCGGACCAACAAATGTGGGATATCGCCGCGTTCATCGAGAACATCAGGAACTTGCCGCCGGGGGTCATCGAACGGATTCAACCCCAAAAGTAGTGAGTCTCTTCCCAGGTTGCTACGGCTACGAGACGTGTTCCGGAGTAGGAGCGCCGGCAGTTGCTTCCACTGCTCTTCCTTGTCGGTGAGTTAGGATCGCGCCAGTTGTAACAGCAAAAGCCAGAGGAAGGAAAAGCAGGGCGTCCCGAATCAGAGTCTTTGGCCCGATTTGCTCGCCTGGACCAAAACAGCCGCAACTGATCGTTAGACCCCGCTCATACGCGGAAAACATGGCTGCGATAAAGCCGGAGAACGCCAGCGTGGAAATAATCGAAGAGACTCGCAAAGCGATCCCACTCAAGAGCCACAGGCCCAGGAACAATTCAAACGGTGGGAGCCAGTGCGCTACCAGCGTCACAGCCCACGACGGCAGCATCTGGTAGGAATCCACCCCCATCGCGAACATGGCCAGCGAAGTTCGTACCGAGGCGACTGTCCACGGCATGCCCACCTGCGGTTTCATCTTTGCGTACGCAGCGACCAGAAATATCGCCGCCAACACAAGCCGCCCCGCGATGAGAAGAAGAGCGCCGATGCCTCTGCGGTTCTCGCTTGCCACGCCTGTCCGCCTCACTGAGCCAGTAGAGAATCGAGAAACTGCTTCAGCAAGGGCCAAGATACAAATCCCGATCCCGGAGGATATCGTTGTCCCTTGTACGTGATTACGTATGTCGGCGTGCCCTTCACCGGCACTTGGTTACCGAGAAGTATGTCCTGCTCAATATACGGGTCCACGGAACAGGGATGCGGGGGCAGATTCATTCCGTCCGGCTTGCCAGTGGGGCCCGGCGGCTCGCATCCTTCCATGATTTTCTGAACGCGCTTGAAGTCGGAGCTGGACATAGCGCCCGAGACGTACTTTTCCACACTGCCATCCGTGCTCCAAGCAGTTTGATTGTCGTACAGCGCCGCTTCGACGTTCGGGAATTGACCGATTCGTGCGGCCGCATTTGCCCAGCGCGCCGCTTGAGGGGAAAACTGATGGCCCGGAATCGCGAGCGGATAGTCGCGATGAACCAGATAAACCTTTCCGGCGGCGACATAATCGTTGATCATCGGCTTGAGCGTTTGCTCGAACAGGCTGCGGCACATCGGGCATGAATAGTCGCTGAAAACCTCGAACGTGATCGGCGCGCCCTTCTGCCCGTAGGTTTTCTCCAACGGCGGAGGCGCTTGTGCAGCCTTCGCCGCCTTCACTTGCCTGTTCTGAGCGCGCGCCGAGCTTGTCGCGACACCCAGGACAGCAAGCATGGTGAGGATGGCGAGGGCGGCCCTGACTGCTGCCCTCAGCGCAACCCGGGTTGTTCGTTTGGTCCGCTTACCTTGTCGGCTTCCGGCGCTCGATGGATTCTTCTGCTTGTTCAACTCTCCCTCCAAATTCGAGTCGATCCTTGAATAGCGGGTATTGTAGCGCGAATCAGAGCTGCCAGGTTCGGCGTTGCGTCTTCGTGTTTCGACCACCGCGATCCTTGGTTAGTGGTTGTGGGATGCCGGGTCAGGGGAGAAGGTTCGACGCGAAATATGATACGACCGGCGGTACCGCTGCTGCATCCAATCGCTGAACAGGCAGGACGCAACATTGCAGTTCGGTCACAGTCTGTGTAACTGTCAGATAATGCGAGCCTTACTGTCGAATAGCCAATACTTGACAATAAGACACTCAATGTGTATCATGGGCAGGTTTGGCGCATGCGGGCTGGGCACCTAGATGCTAACTGAGGAGCGGATTCAATGAGCAACAAGATTATTGGTATTGACCTGGGCACGACCAACTCTGTGGTGGCCGTGATGCAGGGCGGCGAACCGACCGTCATTCCTAACCAGGAGGGCGCGCGGACTACACCTTCGGTGGTGGCGATTACGAAAAGCGGAGAACGCTTGGTAGGTCAGGTGGCCAAGCGCCAGGCGATCACAAATCCCGAAAATACGGTTTATTCGATCAAGCGGTTCATGGGGCGTCGCTTCGACGAAGTGACCGAAGAGACAAAACGTGTCCCCTACAAAGTGGTGCGCGGGCCGCACGACGACGCCCGCATCGAAATTTCCGGTAAGCCTTATAGCCCGCCGGAGATTTCCGCCTGGATTCTGCAGAAGCTGAAGACCGCCGCGGAGGACTTTCTCGGCGAGAAAGTGACCAAGGCCGTCATCACGGTCCCGGCGTATTTCAACGACAGCCAGCGTCAGGCGACGAAGCAGGCTGGCGAAATCGCGGGTCTCAGTGTAGAGCGCATTATCAATGAGCCCACCGCGGCGGCGCTCGCGTACGGTCTCGACAAGAAGAAAGACGAAACGATCGCCGTGTATGACCTGGGCGGCGGCACATTCGACATTTCGATTCTCGAAGTCGGCGAAGGCGTGGTCGAGGTGAAGTCGACGAACGGCGACACCCACTTGGGCGGCGACGATATCGATCAGCGCATTGTCGATTGGCTGGTCGCGGAGTTCAAGAAAGAGCAGGGCATCGATCTCAGCAAGGATCGCATGGCCATTCAGCGTCTGAAGGAAGCCGCGGAGAAAGCCAAGATCGAGCTGTCCTCGGTGATGGAGACGGAAATCAACCTGCCTTTCGTTACGGCGAACGAGTCAGGTCCGAAACATCTTCAACAGAAGCTGACCCGCGCCAAGCTCGAGCAGTTGATGGAAGACCTGTTGCAGAAAACCGTCCAGCCGGTGAAGCAAGCTTTGTCCGATGCGGGCCTCACGCCCGACAAAATCGACGAAGTGGTTCTGGTTGGCGGCTCAACGCGCATTCCGCGCGTCGTCGACATCGTCAAGAATCTCTTCAACGGCAAGGAGCCTCATAAGGGCGTCAATCCCGACGAGGTCGTGGCAGTGGGCGCGGCTATACAGGGCGGCGTGCTGGCCGGCGAAGTGAAGGACATTTTACTCCTCGACGTGACGCCGCTTTCGCTCGGCGTCGAAACTTTGGGCGGGGTGTCGACGGTCCTGATACCGCGCAACACGACGATTCCGACCCGAAAGTCGGAAACATTTTCCACCGCCGCGGACAATCAGACGTCGGTGGAAATTCACGTCCTTCAAGGGGAACGCCCGGTGGCCAGCGGTAACCGGTCGCTTGGCAAGTTCCATCTGATGGGGATTCCGCCGGCTCCGCGGGGCGTGCCGCAAGTGGAGGTGACGTTCGATATCGACGCGAACGGCATCTTGAACGTTTCGGCGAAAGACAACGCCACGAACAAGGAACAGAAGATCACCATCACCGCTTCCAGCGGCTTGAGCAAAGAAGAAGCGGAACGGATGAAGAAGGAAGCCGATTCGCACGCGGCCGAGGACAAGGCGCGGCTCGCTGAAGTAGAGGTGCGCAACCGTCTTGACAACCTCGTCTACCAGACCGAGAAGCTGATCAAGGAAAACCGCGAAAAGCTGGCGGAGGCAGACGTGAAGGCGGCCGAAGAAGCGCTCGAAGAGTCCCGCCGCGCTCTAAGCGAGGGCGGGGTGGAACGCCTCAACGCGGCCGCGGACAATCTCACGAAGGCTTCGCACCGCATCGCGGAAACGATGTACAAGGCGCAGCAGAGCGCGGCCAGTTCGGCCGGCGCTGCCGCGGGTGCACCGGGTGCTGGCGCGCCGAGCGGAACTCCCGGTCCGGATGGCGGCCACGGTCAGGGACAAGGCGACGTTGTCGACGCCGAGTTCGTGGACGTGGACGAATCGAAGAAACCAAACTAAGCGCCGCAGTAGTTTTCGTCGTCTGCGGGGGCGTTCGTTGGCTAGCGAGCGGGCGCCCCGGCAAGGGGAGAATCAATCATTGGCTGGTGACGGCGTCCGGCGGACCGGTCCGCCACAGGCAATTCAGAAGATCCGCGACGGCGTATTCCTCGTGCAGGTGGCCATATCCATCAGCCCCAGCGCGGATTGGCGCAGGCTGTTCTACGAAGCGCAGCGCGACGTGCCGCCGGATTTTACCCCTCGCTCGGTGGAAATCACCGGGACCTTGCTTCGCTTCAAATCCGATCCCGACGGCGTCGAGCAGAGAATCGGCCTGATCGATCGCTGGATGGAGAAAGCCAGCCAGAAAGAAGCCTCGATGGCCGGCCGGTCGGAAGCGCAGCGGCAGAAGCAAGAAGAGGCAGAGCGCGAAGCGCAGGAACTCAACGATTGGAACGCGCGCTGGGCCAAGCTCTGAAACGCAGTTCGAGGAAACCGGAACGGGCCTTCGTGCGGCCGCGCTGCGTGAAACCAAACACAAATGGCGACCACGACTAAACAGGACTACTACGAACTGCTCGGAGTCCCGCGCAAAGTTTCCGCGAAAGAACTTCGCGCGGCGTATCGAAAGCTCGCCCGCAAATACCATCCTGATCTGAATCCCGGCGACAAATCGGCCGAAGAGAAGTTCAAGCAAATCCAGGAAGCCTACGACGTCCTTTCGGACGCCAAAAAGCGCCAGATGTACGATCAATTCGGGTTCAACACTCCGGGGCAGGGAGGTCCGCCTCCGGGCGCGGGATATGGGGGCGCCGCCCCGCAGGACGTTCACTTTGACTTCGGAGGTTTCGATTTTGGAGGCGGCGCCGGCGGCCAGGGTGCGGGCGGCGGAACCAGTTTCCGCGATCTCTTCAGCCAATTCTTTCGCGGAGCAAGCGCGGCGCAAGAAGCGCCGGAGCGAGAGACGGGCGAGGACCTCGAGTTCCAGATCGACATCTCGTTTGCCGAGGCGATGCACGGCACCGTAAAGAAACTCAGCATCACCCGGCTCGACACTTGCAGCGTGTGTCATGGAACAGGCGTCGCGGGCCAGGAAACCGTTTGCCCCACGTGCGGCGGCACGGGGCAAGTGACGCAGGTGAGCGGAAAGATGCGGTTTCAGGTTACCTGCTCGCGCTGCGGCGGCACCGGAAAGTTGCAGTCGGTATGCAGCAACTGCGGCGGCGAGGGCCGCCTCCCGCGCGTCGACACGCTGGAAGTGCGCATACCTCCGGGCGCCAAGACGGGGTCGCGCGTGCGAGTCCCGGCGCGGGGCAACGTGGGACCGCACGGCGGTCCGCCGGGCGATCTGTACATCATCTTGAACGTTCAGCCGCATCCTTTCTTCGAGAGGCGCGGCGACGATCTGTACACGGTGGTCCCGGTCACCGTGCCCGAGGCATCGCTGGGCGCGAAGATCGAAGTGCCCACAGTCGACGGGCGCGCGCAGATGCGCATCCCGCCGGGAACGAACTCCGGAAAGAAGCTGCGCCTGCGCGAGAAAGGGGCGCCCTCCGCGCGCAATCCGGGCAAGCGCGGCGACCAGATCGTCGAGGTGCAGGTGGTTGTTCCGAAGCCCGAAGACGAGCGGGTGCGCAATTTGATGAAGGAGCTCACGAAAATCGAGCCCGAAGACCCGCGCAACGAAATCTTCGCGCGGGCGCGCGTGTAGTGTCTGTGTGAACTTGGTTTTTCGTCAGGGCACGGCTTCAGCCGTGCCATAACTGGCTCAAGATCAAAGCGGTTTCAACCGCTGAGGGACCAATCCTATAGTTCTCACACAGACTTTGTAGGCCAGGCGCAGGAGACGAAGATGGCGCGCACAAAGAAAAAAGCAAAAGCGGGCTACATGATCAGCGCTGTAGCTGAGCTATACAAGCTTCATCCGCAAACGCTGCGGCTGTACGAGCGCGTCGGGCTCCTGAAGCCTTCGCGCTCGCAAGGGAACACGCGGCTCTATACCGACGCCGATCTCGAGCGCCTCGAAATCATCCTGAACCTCACGCGTGAATTGGGCGTCAATCTCGCGGGCATCGAAATCATCCTCAACATGCGCGACAAAATGGGCGAGATGCAATCGCAGATGGAAGCGTTCATGAAGTTCGTCAGCAACGAAGTGGCGCGCAACCTTGCTGGGGGAGACCGCCGCGTCCGCAACGCCATCGTCCGCGCCGCCCCGCGCCACGCCATCCGCGTCGAAAAATAACCCCTTAAGAGCAGTCTGCGTTTCCGCTATCTCGCAGAAGCCTTGACAAAAAAAGACCGCGATGGATGCGAACGGGTGTTAGAGGACTACGCCTCTCGAAAAAAAACGAATTTGATTTAGAGTTCGCCGGGGAGCATGGAAATCAGACGGACCAATTGGGACTGCTTGGAAACGTTGGTTTTCTGGTAGATGGCTTTCAGGTGGGAGCGCACTGTGTGGGAAGTGGTTCGAGTGCGTTCGGCGATGGCACCGAGCTCCAATCCAGAAGCGAGCAGCATAGAGATGCGCGCCTCCGCAGGAGTGAGCCTGAAGAGTTCGCCAAGCAATTGATGCCGGGATTTGGGTTTGGCCGCGGGGTCGGTGATGGTAACGAGCGCCCTTAGCTGCGCCGGCGAGTGCGCGATTGCCACGCGGTAAGGCAGCACGGAGAGATGCAGCGAGCCCGCGGCGTCACTCAGGGTAAGCGCGCCGCCCGCCGGAGAATGCAGATCAAGGTGGCCGGCGGTCTGCAACATCATATCCAATGTTGTTTGAGGTCTTGAATTCTGAAGAACAATTCGCCCGCGCTGCACCTGCAATATCTTGCGAGTTCGGAGCAACGACTCAGCGACCCCGTTGACGAAACATACCCCTCCCGCGATGTCGATTCCGATCAGCCCTACATCCAGGGTGTCCGCCACAAAGGCCGCAGCGGAGGCCGTCTGTTGCCAAGCGAGCATTTTCGTGTGCAGATGATGCGCTCGCTTCAAGTGCGGCGCGAGACCAGTCAGGATGCGCACGTGTTTGCCGTCGAAATCCATCTCGTGCTTGGAGCGATTCAGCGTCAACACGGTGAGTTTTCCCGAGCCCTCTTGCAGAATGGCGCCGCATTGATGATATGCGTCGGTCGTGCGCAGAAAGTCCGTGTAGAAGTCGGTTTTCTCAAGCTCTTGAGGGGAACATAGGGCGCTACCCAATCCGATCCACCCGGGGAATTGATTGCGCCTGTAGGCCAAGTACCAAGCGTCGAGTGATCCGTAGTGTTGCTCGTACTTCCGCAGAACATCATTTAGCCACCCCACATGGGACTGGACGGAACTTACCTGGGTGGACGGATCCAGGGAGAGGAAAAGGCCCAAGCGCGCGTCCATGAGAAGGGCGACGTGTCTCAGGAATTCATTCCAGACGTGGGGTTCGCCCGGAGCAGAATAGAGAAGATCGAGTAGTTCGCCTTTGCAGTTCAGTGCGCCAGACATGCCCCTCCGGACGAGTGAAATTGCCAAAATTCAACATTCTGCCATGCGCGCATGGCGCAGAGATTGCAGCCACGCAGCAAGGAAAACGAGCTGCGCAAACATCTTTACCGCCGTTGGACTATCCGGCTTGAGGTTGACCGAGAGTCGAGGAGATGGAGTTCCTGTAGGCCCCAACACAAGCAACGAGCACATCACTGTAACACATACGGCGGCACAAAAGGGGTCCATCTCACCCATATGAGGGATGCCAAGAAAAACACAAACGGTCAAATTTGACGAACGAATGACTTCTTATTTGGACAAGTACTGCCGCCAATCCCGGACGCCAAAGGAGCAACTAAGCATGAACCGAACTCGGAAGATATTTGTGTTCGCGGCTGCGTTATTACTACCTGCTTTCGCACACGCGGATACGCTCATAACCAGTGGATCGTCAAACGTCAGCGTGACACCGACAAACGTGTATGCCTATTGCGTCGGCGACCCTATTTGCGGAGTACCGAACATTTACCCATCGGCGAAAACTGACAACGTGACCTTCGACATCACGCTGGCCGGTCTTGCCGTGCCGCAAGGCTTCAGTCTCACCTCTGCCACTTTGTCCTTCAGCGGTTTGGATTTGGGCTCCTTTAGTCAGGTCGATGATCAAGCAACTCTTGATGCGGACACCTGGAATGTAAATACGGGCGCAGGGAATTTTACCTCGATGACGGTAGGATCTTATTCCATAGCGCTTTCCGGTACCGATGGGTCGGTTAGCATCAGCGATCCGAACGCACTGGCGGCTTTGGCGGCCGGGGATCCCATTAATCTTCAGGGCTATGCAGCGGTCACAACCTCTCCGACGTCTGGCAAACAGAATGACGTCCCGGTGATTAACTTCGACATCGGATGCCTATGCATCACGGCTGAAGCGATTGCGTATTCCTCGTTACCGGTATTCGACACCCAGTACTATTCGCCTGCGGCAGAGGTCGATGGTGTAACCGCGGCTGCTGCTGCTCCGGAACCCTCCAGTCTGCTGCTCCTGGCGAGTGGATGTGGCCTGCTATTGGGACTGACAATCGCAAGCAAACACGGGCGAATTTCTTCATTCGCACGGCCTGCCAATCGATTTTCGATGGGCTCATCCCCCAAAGCCTAGAACAACCAGAGCGCACGATCCTTTCCCTGGCAGGGTGGGCGCTTTCTTCTGCAGATCGAGGACGGCGGCGAGAATGCCGGACCGACGAACTTGAGGAGGATATATGCACAAGTGGTTTAGGTTGGCTGTATTGTTGGCGTCGTTGCTGGTGGTGAGTTCCGTCGCATCTGCGCAGAGCGACGATGACCGAGAATCTGCAAAGGCGTTGCGGTCCGCGGCGGATTCCATGTCCCAACTGGGCCAGATCGGCGAAGGGTCTGACGCAAGCTGCGCCAAAGAATTCTCCGTCTACCTTTATTGCCAGGCCTCGAAGCTCGAGACCGGGTCAAAGAACGTGTGCGCCAAACCCAAGTGCAGTTTTGGAAACCCGGCCCTGGCGGAGCTGCTGAATGCCGTGGAGGAGGAAGATAAGGCCGCTGCCGCCCAGGCGGAGCCGTCGCCGGCAAAGGCCGCGTCCGAGGATTCAGCGGGACAAAGCGATTCTCCAATCCTCAACGCTGGCAATCAACAAGCCGCCGCAATTCGGGCGACTGGCGATGCGAACGCCGCGAAACAGGAGGCCACAGCGCAACAGCGTGCGGCCGGGCAGAATGCAGGCCAGCAAGCCGGGGCGAAGTCATCGAGCGGGCAGGGAGCTGCAACGCAGAGCGGTGGCGCCCTGCTTCCCACCGGGCCGTCGGCGGCCCCGCTCACCGTCGTGTTCAATCACACGATGAACTGGTCCCAGGGGAATGCGCACGTTGTGTCCACGCCAGCCGGGATTGATTGTCCTACAACCTGCTCGGCCAGCTTCGCGGCGGGCCTTGATGTTGTGCTTCAAGCGACCGCCGATTCCAATTCCATCGTCAAGAACGTCGACTGCTATGCATGGACGGGCGGGGGCACGAGCCCAAGGACGCCCGGCGATTCCATGTCATGCGTGTGGCCGGGGTTGTTTGTTGTAAAGGGCGGAAAGGCGGTGGTCTATGTGGACGCGGCTGACTCCAACCAACAGACCATGATAACGGGCAATGGCTTGCCGCCCGTAGCCAACGGCACGAATTCGGGAAGCAGCACAAATGGTTCCGCAGGCGGTGGCACTGGAAATAGCGGTAAAGGCGGCACTGCGAGCGCGAACGGCGGTGGCAATGGAACATCCGGAGGAAACTCGGGCGCCTACCTGGAACCGATCACGCTCAACTGCGTGCGGGAATTTTGGGATCCGAAGTTTTACAACTGGCTCTCGTTTGAGAACGATTGCGGACAAGCCATCCATTTGATGTGGATCGCGCGGAGCGCGAATGACCACTTCGGCGCAAGTTCCGGGGACATTGGCGCAGGACAATCGGCGAATACGGGGTGGAGTAAGAGCGAAGTGGCTGCCAAAGGTGACTTCGCCTTTTTCGTCTGTCCCCTGGGCTCGATAGCTGTGGACTCCAACACCGGTCAATCGGTCAACAATCCGAGCGCAACCTATCGCTGCAAGAAGCAATAAAATTGGGGGGCCGACGACCTGGGATTGGAAGCCGCGTGCGGCACCCTCCCGACTCCGGGTCTCGCTCTTGAATTTCGGGTACCTGAATCCTTCGCGGGTTTTCGAAGGGTCGGCGCTCCCAGGACTTCGGAACCTGTCCCGACCCGTCGGGATGAACTCCCTCTCGACTGTGAACCCCCTGGGCCTAGGAGTTATAGAACTACTATAGTAACTTTGTTACTACCCATCCGACGAATTCTGTGCTAACATGGCCAGTTTTTATGAGGTGCGAAATTGAAAGTACGAGCAGAAGCAAGGGGCCAGAGTCGCCTGTACTTGCAGGCCCGCATGTAAAGCGGTCAGGATCGAACCTATGAAATTTGGAGACAAAATTCTAATAACGAAAACGCGATTAGAAATCGCCGTAACCTTATGAAAACACTCAGTCGGAGGTGGTTCTAATAGTCAAAAACGGGGGGGTACTTTCTTGCAGTTTCGGTCACAACAATGGAGCGTCTACAAGAAATGGAAGGGATTGGCAGCAGCTCGGCGGGTCGGACCTTTCGCGAACCGTGCGTCCGCCTCCGCGGGAACGAAGCGCGCAGTTCTGGCGCCGCAGATTGCGAGTCTCCGTTGAAATATTCAACTGTTGGTGACTTTTGCAACGCTGCGGCATGCCTCGGAAGTCGCTCCAGCCCTGTCTCCGCGCGGAATCGAAAGCGCTTAGCGTACTTTGGCGAGGGCGTGGACATTGGAACGGTTATTGCATATAAGCATGGTGACCCCTCATCGGGGCAATCCGAAAGAAGGAGAAAAACCATGGCTTCGAAGAAAGCGACCAAGAACCTAAAGAAGGCCAAGAGCCTGAAGAAAGTCAAGAATCTCGCGACGATGGTCGAATATATCATTTCCACCTAGAAATACATGACGAAGGAGATAAACCATGGCATCGAAGAAAGCGACCAAGAAGCTCAAAAAGTCCAAGCAACTGCAGCACACCAAACCACTTTCGCTCCACCGGTCCGATGGAAGCGGTGGCGGCAACGTTGCCTGAAGAAGTAGTGGCGGTCGTAGCGCCACATGAATATCGAATCAGAGCGGCTGTTGCCGCTCTTGGCACACGAGGTTTCCGGACTCTTTGCAGGGGAGTATGCTGATTTGGGAATTCGGCAATGACTCCATCAACCGGAACTCGGCGCTACCCTCGCGTGAAATCACCCGAGGGTCTCGGCGTAGCATGGCGAACCGCCACCCACAGGTTGGTCTCGCGCATCGAAACACTGAGTTTGGGTGGCTTATTCATTCGCACAAAAGAGCCTCTAGCGATGGGGGCGATCATCCAGTTGCTAATCGACATTCCTGGAGGCGGAGTGCGGGCCCGCGCCACTGTCCGAAACATCAAACCGGGCCAAGGAATGGGCGTCGGAATCGTCTCGATGGGCCAAGAAGACCGAGCGCGGCTCAGCACCTTCTTGACCCAACTACCGTCCTGAATCGAAGCCTCTCAGCACAGACGACTTCTAGAACTTGGCCTGACCATCACGCGCTACTTCATGAAGTTCCGAACGAGCTGCGCAATCTGATCGGCTGCGGTATCAAGCGCGAAATGCCCCCCATCGACGATGTGCACTTCGGCCTTCGGGACGTCGCGGCGATAGGCTTCCGGCTCCGAGGGGTCGAACGAGAGCTCATACTTGCCCCAGATAACGAGCAAGCGAGGCTGCTTCTCGCGCATCCAAGCTTGCCACTTCGGATAGCTGTCCACATTGGTCCGGTAGTCGCAGAAGAGATCGCTTTGAATGTCGGCTTGGCCCGGCTGATTCAGGAAGTAAAACTCATCGGTCCAGAGATCGGGGTTATAGCGTTCCACGTTCGGATCGTTCCCCACGTGGCGCGTTCGCGTCGTCGCCAGTGACAGGAGATTTGTGCGGAGCGCGCTTTCATTGGGAGCTCGATCGGCCCAGAAGGCCCGCCGTGTCTTCCAATTCGCCCCCAGGCCTTCGTTGTGCGCCACCGCATCCTGGACGATGAGAGTCTCGACGCGTTCTGGGTGCGCCAGGGCCATCCGAAAACCCACGGGGCCGCCGTAATCCTGCATATAAAGCGTGTAGCGCGAGAGGCCCAGCGCTTCGGTGAAGTGATTCATGATCTCCGCGTAGTGATCGAACGTGTACGCAAATTTTTTCGAGTCGGGCCAGTCGCTATGTCCGAAGCCGGGATAATCGGGCGCCACCATGTGATAGCGATCGGAAAGCCGCGCGAAGAGTGGTTCGAACATTCGCGATGAGGAGGGCAGTCCGTGCAGCAGCAGAAGTATCGGCCCATCTTTCGGCCCGGCCTCTCTGTAAAAGATGGAGACCCCATCTACCTGTATCGTGCGATAAGAAGTCGGATGTTCCACGCGACTTTCCTTTCGTTGGGTCTTTCCTTGGGCCTGAGCGAGCAATTGCGCCGGCAATAGAAATGATGCGAACGTCACAGAAACCGCCAACGCCCTGCGTGAGGCCAGCAAGCGTCCTGCCCATCGGGGCGAGTTGAGGGTGTTCGTCTCCACGATTCCTCTTACCCCGCCACCTCGAAAATCACCTCCAGCTCGACGGGCGTGCCGAGCGGAAGACTTGCGACGCCATACACCGAGCGGCAAGGGTTCTTGTCCTTTCCGAAAACGTCCTGCAGCAACTCCGAAGCCGCGTCCGCGACTTTCGGCTGTTCGCGGAAATCTCCCGAAGTGGCCACCGACACGCCCAGCCGCACGACTCGCGTCACTCTGTCGAGCGATCCCAAATGCTGCCGCGCCACCGCGAGGACGTTGAGCGCCGCCAGCCGAGCTGCCTTGCGCCCCGCTTCCACATCGAGCTCCGCGCCGACGCGCCCAATGAATTTCGCCTCGCGGCCTTCCGTGGGAAGCATCCCGGTCAGAAACAGCAGGTTGCCCGTTTGCACCGCTTCCACATACGTGCCGAATGGCTCAGGCGGCGCTGGAAGCTTGATCGCAAGTTCCTTCAACCGCTGCTCAGCGCTGCCCGGCCGAGAGCCTTCGCCGGTTACCCTTTGCGCTTTCGGATTCGTGCTCATTAGATTGCCATTGGATTCGGATCGACGTTGCCAGGTTTCACACGGGAAGACGGCGCGCACCTCAACGAATGCGCCGTCCACCTCGGGCCAATTAAGAAGAGTCCGAAGGCCTCACGCGTGCTGATGAAGGCGCCAGGACTTCATCTTTTCTCTTCCCAGAACTCCATTTGCGCGAGTATGGTTGGTCGAGTCGCGCTGCTCTTTGGAAGGAGGTGGCATGCTGTTTCTGAGGCGTCAACTGCTTCGAACCCTGTCATTCGCTTTCGGGTCGAGCTTCATCTTAAGCGCGAACAAACTTGGTATAGCAGCGCCTTACCCCGCGGGAGCCGCCGTTCGCGATGGGACCGCTAAAGAAACGGAAAAGGAAAAGGTGACAGGAATCGGAGGATTCTTCTTTCGAGCCAAAGATCCGAAAGCGTTGGCGCTTTGGTACCAGCAACACCTGGGAATCTCAGTCATACCAACGAGCTACGGGGAATCTCCTTGGCAGCAAGAGGCCGGACCCACCGCTTTCGCTCCATTCAAGGAGACGAGCGGCTATTTCGGGGATACCACCAAGGTCTGGATGCTGAACTTTCGAGTGCGGGATCTCGACAAAATGGCGGCCCAGCTAGAAGCTTCGGGAATCGAGGTCAAGATTGACCCGCAGTCTTATCCCAACGGCCGGTTTGCCCGGGTGCATGACCCTGAGGGAAATCCGATCGAATTATGGCAACCTGCAATGCCAGCCGCTCCGCGTTAGCTCGCTAAGGAGTTCAATCCGCCCGGCACCATACAGTTTGCGGTGACGCCTTAAACCCAAACGGCTCTGGAAGGCTTAGTTCTCTTTGCCAGCAAAGCTAATCTCTGTTCGTGATTCATCGGCTCCCACGGTACAAGCTTCTCGGCAAGCACATCCATTCTGCGAAGGAGAGTCAACTCGAGGAAAAGCTCCATCACATCCAGATCCCGGAAGACCAGGGAGCCGGCCTCTCTCATCTTGTCGCGAATCTGCTCCAGATGAGCCGGCATCTCGGTCCAGTGAAGGCCCGAGCGGTGGTGATGACACAGGTGATAGCCCTCGTTCATGAAGTTCAGCTCATCAAAGAGGGTGACGGTATTTGCGAAATAATCCTCGGGATGTTCCGGGTCGTAGAAGGCGTGTTGGACCCATGCCGTGATTGCCATGATGAAGTCCATGCAGAGAAGAGGACCTACCACGTACACGATCCCAATTTTCCAGTTATAGACAAAGACAGCCGCGAAGAAAACATAGTACCGCGCCATTCCCCATAGCATCCGTCTTTGGTTCTCTTCATCGCCCCTTGCTCTGAAGTAGAAGTACGGAGCAATCCCCAGGGCCGTCCAAATGTTGTCCGAAAGATACCAAAGGAAATCGAGCCGGCTCGTTCGATCGTAAATACTCGAGCCCTGGGTGTCATCGGGTCCGCTGTTCTCTTTATGGTGGAGACGGACGTGAACGGTTCGATCCAGTTCCGGAACGTTCCCATACAGATATCCGAGGAAAAATTCCACATAGCGGCCGAAGACCCGATCGTATTTCTCTGAGAAGTAGCCTTGGCGCCGGTGCGCTTCCAGGTGTTTGGCGCTGAACATCCTCACAAACCGCTCGAACTTGAGACCGTACAGCGAAAGATAGAAAGCGATCACGAGCAGAACGCGAGGTTTCCCCAAAACGAGTTGAATCACGAAAATTGGCAGCGCCGTGAGGCTCAGGGAGACCATGATCCGCAACGCGGGAGTGTCTCGAGGGTCGCGCAGAACTCTTTGGCCGAGGTGATCGAGGAACCGGTCGTAAGCCCCGGAAAGTAATTGATAGGCGTTGCGCAAGGGACGAAACCTGGCCAGGAGCTTTACCGCGCCATAGCATCCGACGGACAGCACGGCCACCAGCGATACGGCGGCAAAGCTTGCTAAAGCCACGGGCACCGACAGCCACCGAAACGCAAGCCGGGCTTTGTTTCCGCGATTCATCGCACGCCAGCGCGTGTCTGAGCGAGAGTCTTTTCGTTCCTCGCTCAATTCCGCTTCGGCTAAGTTCCCTACGGACTGCAAGTTCGTCGTCATGCCAATTGGTGCGCCTCGTCCGGCATCCTACGCAAAAGGACTCTACCTCCAAGAAGAGCAAAATTCCAGCGTCGAGGTGGCGCGATAGTTTCCACGAGTGAGCTGAACTTCTACAACTTCAACAAAACGGTGTGTGCGTCCGCTCGACTGCTCGCACGCTAATCTTCCAGCATGGCGCAGGCGGATCTTGCCGTGGGAAGCCGCACTGAGGAGGTCAGTCTGGCTTCGTTCGACGCAGGATGGCGGACCGCAGCTCCCTGGATTGGTCCTTAGTGAAATGCAGCGGGAGACCCCACGAGATGCGCTCCAGGTCGTCGGACGACCACCCACCGCGCATTATTCCGTCTCTAGCGTGGTCCGGTCCGATAAGAACGTGGGTCATCTCGTGCGCGATCACGAACCCCAAAATGCGATCCGCCCGATACCCGTCTGCCGCTACCTCATCCACCCGGTAATATAAGACAGTCAACTCGCACGCCGGCACAGTCTCCATGCACGGCCGAGCGAACCCTAACGGTTCGTCGAGAGTGGACAACTTCATTGCCATCTGACGGGAAAGGATGTTCAGAACGAGGTCGGCGGTCCCCAGATCCGATTGGCAAGCCGGATACGCCCGAAACTGCTCCTGTGACAGAGGACAGTCCAACCAGACGATTTGTACGCCTACGCTTTCAAAAATTGCCGTGGCTACTTGCTCCGAGCGGCTTAGCAATCCCCGGTTGATATGGGCATAGTTGTAAACTCGAAGGGTTAACGTTGCCCCCGGAGTTGGGGACGCGTGATCCCCTGTCGTCGCCGCGGCGGCGCGGTGCGGAAGCCCAAGCAGGTTGCCCGTCATGAAGATCAGCCCCAAAGTCAGCCAGCTGACCCTAAGTGGTTTCCATCGAGATTCGAATCGCAAATCGCCCTCCGCCACGCGGTTTTGCGTGATGGGGCGAGTCTGGTTCAGGCGGGCGAATGCCTCAATGCAGCGAGGCTCATAACCACGTCATTTTGGGGTCACGAACGGATGCCCCGCACTTTCAATGAGTTACGCCTGGTTCAGCCATACTCGCGGGATCATCTCGAAAATAGCTGTGAACAATTCAGGGGCGTTGCAAGTCTAAGCTGTGTGAAGCGCACCTTCGAAGCAGAAGGTGGAACTTGCCTTGACCCCGATACGTAGAACAGATGAGGCCCCGAGAGCCGGCATGCAGGAATCCTACAAGTCCCCGGTTGTGTTTCACTTCGCTGGTTTCCGTCTGGATCTTCGCGCGGGTGAACTCCACACCGACAGCGGCAAGATCGTCCGGCTCCCAGACCAGTCCTTTCGGATTTTGAGAACGTTGCTCGAGCATCCCGGCGAGGTGGTGACCCGCGAGGAACTTCGCAAGTGCCTTTGGCCGAACGATACGATTGTCGAGTTCGAGCACAGCATTAGCACCGCCATGAACCGATTGCGACAGGCACTGGGCGATTCTGCCGAGAAACCGCGTTTTGTCGAAACGCTAGCGCGGCGCGGGTATCGCTTGACGGTACCTGTGCAATTCGAGGAGCCGCCTGCCCCAGAAGCCGCACCGTCTGGAACGACCACTTCCGGTGAAGGGCCGGCCAGGCGCACCTCTTCGCACTACCGCGTGCTGGAGATGCTGGGCGGTGGCGGCATGGGCATTGTCTACAAAGCCGTGGACACACGGCTGAATCGGGCGGTAGCCTTGAAATTTCTTCCTGTGGAAATGGCGCACGACGACGCCGCGCTGGAACGTTTTCGACGCGAGGCGCAGGCGGCGTCGGCGCTGAACCACCCCAACATCTGCACCATTTATGACGTTGGCGAGCTGCCGCTCGAGGGGGGAGACGGAAACGAAGCTCAGCGATTCATCGCCATGGAGTTTCTAGACGGCCAGACCCTCGAGCGGCGTATTTCCGGCACGCCGCTGCCGCTGAATGAGACGCTGGAACTTGGCATAGAAATTGCCGATGCGCTCAGCGCGGCTCACGCCGAAGGCATCATTCACCGGGACATCAAGCCGGCAAACGTGTTCGTGACAAGGCGAGGGCACGCCAAGATTCTTGATTTTGGTTTGGCGAAGCTCACCCCCTCGGACTTTGGCTCGAACTTTTCTGCAAACCCCGGGCCCATCGCATCTTCGGGGATCACTCTATCTTCGGGGATCACTCTAATGGGTAGGGCGATGGGGACGCCGACATACATGTCGCCGGAGCAGGTGCGAGGCGAGGAGCTGGATGCGCGCGCCGACCTGTTTTCGTTTGGTGTGGTCCTCTATCAGATGGCCACCGGCGCCCTGCCTTTCCGCGGCGAGACCACCGAGGTAATTACGGAAGCGATTTTGAACGGCGCGCCAGAAGCTCCGGCACACTTGAATCCTGGCGTCCCCTCCGGACTCGAAGCAATCATTCTGAAAGCGCTGGAGAAGGACCGTAAATTCCGATATCAGTCCGCTGCCGAAATCCGCACCGACTTGCAGCGCCTGAAGCGCGGGATTGCCTCCGACCATCCTATTCCAGCAACTGCTGCTGCCCAGAGAGTCGTGGCCCAGGCCGAGGGGCACCGGTCGAAGTGGGCGCTGTCACGAACAATCCCGGCCGTCATCCTTGGGATTGCAATTCTGAGACTCTTGCTCGCCGGACCACTGTTGCGGCTGACACAGCCCTCCCATCCGTTGCTACCTGAAGCCAAAGAGCACGCCGCGTCTTCGCTAAACGAAAACCGAGCGGCGCCAACTAAGATGTCATTCAATCCTTCGTCACATCAGAACGTAAAGCTGCCGTCCAAAGTCCCCGTCGGCCTTTCGGGGTTTTACAACGTAACGGGAATCTCCACCGAAAGCAGACCCTTTGACTCGCACGCCGGTCTCGACGAGCTAGGCGCCGTGTTTCCAGCGGAAGTGCTGGGTCCCGCAAGGGTGTGGGAAGGAGTCACATTCTCGCTCGGTCCGGCTAACGCGCCCGATGCAGTGACCAGCGGGACCATCAGGTTACCAGCTGGGCGATTCATTGCCCTCAAAATGCTGGCAGTGGCCGTTGATGGCGACCAGGAGTCACAAGTTTTTGTCGTCACATACTCCGACGGTACGTCATCTTCCTTTTCTCAGAACCTCAGTGACTGGTATACACCCGAAGGTTTCAGCGGCGAGTCCGAGGCGGCCGTTACGCCCTACCGCCTCGATAGTGGTGGCTCGAGGGACAATCGCACGTTTTACCTATACGGCTATTCGTTCCCTCTTGAAGGCCAGAAAACCGTCCGAAGTATCAGCTTGCCTTTGAATCGAAACGTCGTGGTGTTTGCCCTGGCTTTGGTTCGTGGACCGAGCAACAGCACAGGTCCAGCGCAGTAAGACGCGCGGCGGTCTGGGCTCGATGGTTTCCACAGCGAGCTGAACTTCCACAACCCCCCACAAACGGTGTGCTTGCGCTCGACTGTTCGCGCGCATATTCTTCCAGCATGGCGCGGACGGATTGTCCCACTTGCGGAGGCAGCGGATGGAAAGTGGTGGAGCGTACGACGGAAGGCGCTCAGGCACTGGCATCCGCGGAAACGGCGCCACTCGGCGCTGCCATCAGCGAGTTCGCCCCGCCGGAACAGCCGAAGATGGTGTGGGCCGTTCCATGCGACTGCACTTCGGGTGACCGTACGGACCGGGCTCTTGGGCGCGCGCGCGTTCCCGAGCGCTATCGCCACTGTGACTTCGCGAATTTCGAGACCGACAACGAGATCGAAGGCGTTGCCAACCACCAGCTTCTCGCCTGGAACCGCAGTCTCACGCAGGCGAAGCTCGTCGTCGAGCGGTTCGCGGCTGAATTTCCCGCAAGCAGCGAGCACGGACTGTTGCTCATGGGGCCGTGCGGAGTGGGGAAAACTCACCTAGGTGTCGCGGCTTTGAAGGCAGTGGTGCTGCGCGGGCATTCCGGTCTGTTCTACGACTATCGCGAGCTCCTCAAGCAAATTCAAGACAGCTACAACGCCGAGAGCCAGTCCACTGAGATGAGCGTGCTCGATCCCGTGCTGAAAACCGAAGTGCTGGTGCTGGACGACGTGGGATCGAGCAAGCCGTCGATGTGGGCGCTCGAAACCGTCGGCCACATCTTGAATACGCGATACAACGAAAAACGCGTGACGCTGCTCACCACTAATTTCCTCGACTCCGACTCGGCTCTGAACGCCACGATTTCTGCCGTTCCCGCTCGCGTGCCGGGAATGCGCGCGCCCACGATGGAAGATTCCCTTACGGATCGTGTTGGGAAGCGAATCCGTTCGCGCCTGTACGAGATGTGCCGCACGATTGAGATGTCCGCGCCCGATTATCGCAAGGAAATTCGCAACATCAGCCGTTCGCGCGCATAACGCCGCCTGGCCGGTCACGCCGCTTTCCTTATCGGAACGAAACAGCAACCAAATCGTAATATTCTGTGAATCTCCGTTTATTTTCTGCCGCGACGGTTTTGTTGACAACGTGCAAACCGGACGCGTATCATCTTTCACGATACAGCGTCGAGCGCGGGCGCTTATCCCCTTCACGCTCTAGCCCCAGATCGGGTGGAGTCACGAGGTCGTACACTCGGAAAGGGCACGAATCCGTACGGAGGCCGCTCTCCATGTCACCCGAACACAACGAAAATTCACAGCCGTCCACGATCGAGCCCGCCGGTCCAGACTCTCCCGCAGAGAACCTTTCGGGTGAAACTGTCCTCGCTAGGGGACAATCACAATCGGCAAGTGGCGCCGCCACAGCCGTTGCGCGCGCGCCGGAATCTTCGGGTCCTCCCGCGGCTACGTCTACCGAAAAACAAGAAGCACCATCCGCTGCCCCGGAGGAATCGGCCCCTCCTCAATCATCTGTCCAATTGGCCGTCGAGTCTCCCGCGGTAGTGGAAGCGCCGCAACCCTCTCCCAGGGACCTCGATATTCCATCTGATCCGTCCGAATCCGAGACGATGGATCAGTTGATGGACCAGTTCTCCGCGCCGCAAGCGGTTGCGGCCGAGGGCGAAATTTTCGATGGGCGCGTGCTTGCGGTGACGGATGCAGGCGTGGTGGTGGACGTGGGCGGCAAGTTCGAAGGCTTGGTCCCGGCGCAGGAGTTTCTCGATTCCGGCAGCCCGATCGAGTTCGGCGAAGGCCAGACGATCGAAGTGGAGCGGCTCCACGAGCAGAAAGATGGATACGTTCTGCTGTCGCACGTGCGAGCTCACCGGCGCCGCGTGTGGGAACGCATCGAAAAATCCTACCGTGACCACGCCAACATCACGGGCAAGATCACGGAGCGAATCAAGGGCGGCCTGGTGGTGGACATCGGCGTGCGCGCATTTTTGCCCGCGTCGCAGATCGAGCTGCGCCCGGTGCACGATCTCGAAGGCTGGAAGGACCGCGACATCCAAGTCCGCGTGCTGAAGCTGAATCGCAAGCGCGGCAACGTGGTCGTCAGCCACCGCGTGATTCTCGAAGAAGAGCAGACCGCGAACCGGGAAGCGCTCGCTTCGACGCTGGCGGAAGGCTCCGTTGTCACCGGCAAGGTGAAAAACATCACGGACTACGGAGTTTTCGTGGACCTGGGCGGAATGGACGGTTTGCTTCACGTCAGCGACCTGGTTTGGGGCCGTGTGCCGCATCCTTCTTCGGTCGTGCAGCCGGGCGAAGAGATACAGGTTCAGATTCTCAAGTTTGATAAAGACAAGCAGCGCATCTCGCTGGGCCGCAAGCAGCTTATGCCCGATCCGTGGAGTACCGTGCCGGAACGATTCCCGGCGGGAACGCGCGTGAAGGGCAAGATCGTCGGCGTCACCGACTACGGCGCTTTCGTGCAGGTCGAGTCAGGCGTCGAGGGCCTGGTACACGTCAGCGAGATGAGCTGGTCGAAGCGCATGAAGCATCCGTCGAAGATTGTGAAGGTCGGCGATGAAGTCGATGTCGTCGTGCTCGACGTGAAGACCGACCAGCGGCGCATTTCACTTGGCTTGAAGCAGACGTTGCCCGATCCCTGGAGCGCCGCGGCGGAGAAATACCCGGTGGGATCGATTGTCACCGGCCGTATCCGCAATCTGGCGGATTTCGGTGCGTTCGTCGAAATCGAAGAAGGAATGGAAGGCCTGATTCACATCAGCGACGTAAGTTGGACGGAGCGCATCAAGCACCCGAGCGAGAAATTCAAGAAGGGTGAGAGCGTCGAAGCAAAAGTACTCAAGGTGGATTCCCAGAATCGGCGGCTGTCGCTGGGCATCAAGCAGGTGAAGGACATCTGGGCCAACTGGTTCGCGGACCACAAGATCAACGACGTGATTAAGGGGAAAGTCTCGCGCACCACGGACTTTGGCGCATTCGTGACGTTGGCGGATGGTATCGAGGGCCTGTGTCACATTTCCGAGATTGAGGAGCGGCGTCCGAAAGGCGAACGCGATAAGGAAAAAGGTCCGCGAGGCGCGCGAGTGGCTTCGGCCCTGACGGTGGGCCAGGAGTACGATTTCAAGGTCATCCGTCTCGAGCCCGAGCAGCGCAAGATCAGCCTGAGCTATCGCGCAGCGCAGAAACAGGTGGAGCGGCAGGAAGTAGATACGTTCCGTTCGTCGAAGTCATCGCCCAATGCTACGATTGGCGACGCCATTCTGGCCAAGCGACAGTCTTCGTAAACCGATTTTCGCGGGGCGACCTGGGGCCTCGCCGCCGCCATAGACCTTCCCAGCAGGAAAGTCGTTTACCTTACGGTAGATTGGTGATATGCAAAGGTGGTGCGGTGTCCACGCCCTTGGCCCGCAAACGGCCCATTTAGAACGACATCCTGAGAAGGAGGCTCCCGTCCCATGGCGGAAGTTGCCGGAGAGCACCAACACAAAGACCACACCATGACGAAGGCGGAGCTCGTCGAGGAAGTGACGCGCGTGACCGAATTGCCCCGCAAGGAATCCGAGGCCGTCGTCGAAACCATCTTCGAGAGCATCATCACGGCTCTGCAGGCCGACGACAAAATCGAAATTCGCGGCTTCGGCAGTTTCCGCACGCGCCAGCGCCGCGGCCGCACGGGGCGCAACCCCAAGACAGGCGCGAAGGTGGAAGTCCCTCCGAAGAAGATCCCGTTCTTCAAGCCCAGCAAGGAGTTGAAGGACTACGTCAACAACCCGCGCGCGGCGGGCGCCGCCGTGGGCCACACCGACTCCGGCCCGCAGAGCTGAGCGGGATGGATTATCTTTGGACGCCGTGGCGATACCAGTACATCGCCGACGCCACAAAGGATGATCGCTGCATCTTCTGCGACGCGATTGAGGCAAACGACGACCTGAAGATGCTTGTCGTTTTCCGCGGCTCGAAAAACTACATCATTCTCAATCGTTATCCGTATACCACCGGGCACGTGATGGTGGTCCCGTACGCGCACGTGGCCGATTTGGCCGCTGCCGATCCCGACGTGCTTTCCGAAATGATGTTGCTCGCCCAGCGCGTGAAGGTCGCGCTGGAGAAGAACTACCATCCCGAGGGCTACAACCTCGGGATGAATCTCGGCCGAGCTGCCGGGGCCGGCGTCACGGGCCATCTGCATTTGCACGTGCTTCCGCGCTGGCCCGGTGATTCCAACTTCATGACGGTCGTCGGCGAGACGCGCGTCGAGCCCGAAGGCCTGGCGACAACTTACGAAAAGTTGCGATCAGCACTGGCCTAGAATTCTCTTCTGTTAAACTCTCACTGTGAGATGTTCTGTGATTCGTCGCCGGTCCTGCTGAGGACGCAAACGTGAACCTTCAACTCACAGAAGAGCAGCAGCTTTTGCAGCGCAGCGTTCGGGAGTTCGCGGAAGCGGAGGTGAAGCCGCTCGCGAAGGAAATCGACGAAACGGGCCGCTTCCCGCGCGAGACGTTCCAGAAAGCCGCCGACCTTGGCCTGACGGGCATCGCCATGCCGGAAGAGCATGGCGGCGCGGGCATGGACCATGTCTGCTACGAGATTGTGGTGGAAGAGATTTCGCGCGTTTGCGCTTCGACGGGTGTGATCCTCTCGGTGCAGAACTCGCTCTACTGCGACCCGATTCATCGGTTCGGCACGGAAGAGCAGAAAAAGAAATTTCTCGCGCCGTTCGCGCGCGGCGAAAAAATCGGATGCTACGCGCTTACCGAGCCGCAAGCGGGTTCGAACGCCGCCGCGCTCACAACCAAAGCCATACGCAAAGGCGACCGCTACGTCGTGAACGGCACGAAGGCGTGGATCACCAACGGCGGCGCGGCCGATGCCGCGATCGTATACGTCAACACGCAACCGGAAAAAGGCGAAAAGGGAATCACGGCGCTGGTCGTCGAGAAAGGTACGCCGGGGCTCGCGGTCGGCAAAGAAGAAAAGAAGCTCGGCATCCACGCGACAGCCTGCACGGAGCTTTCCTTCGCGGACTGCGAAGTTCCCGCCGAAAACCGGATCGGGCAAGAGGGCGAAGGCTACAAAGTGGCGCTTTCAACGCTCGACGGCGGCCGCATCGGAATCGCCGCGCAAGCCACCGGCATCGCGCAGGGCGCATTCGAAGCGGCTCTTTCTTACGCGCAGCAGCGACAGGCCTTCGGGCATCCGATCGCGGACTTTCAGGCGATTCAGTTCATGCTCGCGGACATGTCCACGGAAATCGACGCAGCCCGTTTGCTGGCGCGCCGCGCCGCGTGGAGGCAGGACTCCGGCGCGCGATTCACGATGGAAGCTTCCATCGCAAAGCTTTTCGCGAGCGAGATGGCCACGCGCGTCACGCACAAGGCGATTCAGATTCACGGCGGCTACGGGTACAGCCGCGAATATCCGGTCGAGCGAGCCTACCGCGACGCGCGCATCACGGAGATTTACGAAGGCACCAGCGAAATTCAGCGCCTCGTCATCGCCGCGTGGGTCCTGAAAAGCTATTCGTAGCCTGTTTTGGACTTTTCCTCATCAGTGTTCATCTGTGTTTATCTGTGGTTTCACGCCGTGTATTCTTGCTGAATGCTGCCACTTGATTGCGGCCAGGAATTCGATGCCGGGCGCGACGTGGACTTCTTTGCCGCGTTGCCGGACGGCCCTGGCGTTCTCCTGATCGAGATGAAAGCCGCGAACGCGAAGCCGTATCTCGCGCGCACGGCGGACATTCGGCGCGCCGCCGAGCGGTTGCTCAGAGTTCCGGAAGCGCTCTCAAAGCGCTTGAATCTTCGCGAAGTCGCCGCCCGAGTCCGCTATCGAGTCACGGGCTCAAAATTCGAGCAGACGCTAACGCTCTACGAGCTGGCCCGCGAATATTTCCCGCAACGCTATCGCGCGCTGTTGCGGCTTCGGCCGCCGGCGGTGCTGAAGGTCAATCTGAGGAATGAGTATCCGCGGTGCTACGTCACGCGCAGCATTCGTGCGGACGGCGGATTCTATCTCGGTCCGTTCGCGTCGCGCCGCCTCGCCGAGGCATTTGCGCAGGGCTTCCTCGATCTTTTCAAAATTCGCCGCTGCCAGATCAAGATTCGGCGCGATCCGAGCTTTCCCGGCTGCATCTATTCGGAAATGAAGATGTGCCTGGCGCCGTGTTTCGCAGGCTGCACGAAAGAGGACTACGACGTGGAAGTTTCGCGTGTGGTCGAGACTCTCGCCTCAGCGGGCGAGTCTCTCACCGACCAGCTCCAGCGCGAGCGTGAAGCCGCCAGCGAGGCTCTCGATTTCGAGCGGGCCTCGGCGCTGCACAAGCGTATCGAAAAGGTGTCAGACAACTTGCGCGGCATACCCGAAATTGCGCGGCGAATCGAGGATCTCAACGCCGTAATTCTGCAACGGGCCGCTGAAGAAAAGACCATCATCGTATTTCCAGTTCTCGCGGGCCTTCTCCGCGAACCGATCCTGTTGCGCTTCGCGGAACTCGCAAGCGAGCCGCGGTCGGTGGAAGCCATTTTGCGTGCCGCGCTCGACGCTCAGCCCACCGCAACAGAATCGCGGCGGGCGGGACCGAATGCGAACTCCGAGACCGCGAGCGAGACCGAACCAGGAAACGTAATCAAACAGGTTCGGCGCAAAGAGTACGGATTGCGCGCCGCGCCGCCCGAATTGCCCGAGCATTTGTCTCTGGTGGCACGTTGGTTCTATTCGAAGCCGCGCGACGGTGAAATCTTCTTCCGCGAATCGGACTGGCCGTATCGCCGCATCCTGCGCGCATGCAGCCGCCTGCTCGCGCCGCGCGAAGCGCAAACACCAGCTTCGCCGCCCGCCCCAGCCTCGCCGCCGTCCGCGCCGCCATCGAAGTAACTTCGTCGGAATCCGGCCCAGCCGAAGCCTGCGTTGCGTCGTACAATCAAATAGATGTCGATAGCGGAGAAAGTGAAAACAGATACGTCCGAGACGAGCCGCCAGAATCGATTCAGCGTCACAGACATGGCTCGCTCTCTGAAGCACCGCAATTTCCAGCTCTTCTTCAGCGGCCAGTTGATTTCACTCATCGGCACGTGGATGGACAATGTTGCAGAGGGCTGGCTCGTCTACCGCCTCACGGGTTCTTCCCTCCTGCTCGGCGTCGCCACATTCGCCGGCCAGATTCCCGTGTTTTTGCTCGCTCCTCTCGGCGGAATGATCGCGGACCGTTGGGACCGGCGAAAAGTCGTCATCGCGACGCAGGCGGCGTCGATGATTTTGGCGTCGATCCTTGCGGCCCTCACGCTGATGCGAATCGTGAAGGTGTGGGAAGTGATCGTGCTCGCGGGGTTGTTGGGCGTGGTGAACGCCGTGGACATTCCCACGCGACAGGCATTCTTGGTGGAGATGGTGGGCCGCGACGATCTGATGAACGCGATCGCGCTGAATTCTTCGATGTTCAACGCTGCGCGAGTGGTGGGCCCCTCGATCGCCGGAATACTCGTCGCCTGGAAGGGCGAAGGCTGGTGCTTTCTTCTGAACGCCATCAGCTATATCGCGGTTATCGCCGGACTGCTGGCGATGAGGGTGGAGCGCAGGTCGATTGCGCACGTGGCTTCGCCGCTCGATCACATTGCCGAAGGGTTTCGCTTCGCCTGGGACGCCGCGCCGATCCGCGCGATTCTTCTGCTCGTGGCGCTCGTCAGCCTGGTTGCCACCCCCTACGCCGTGCTGATGCCGATTTTCGCGGCGAAGATTCTGCACGGGAATGCGCGGACGCTGGGAATCCTGATGGGCGCGTCCGGATTGGGAGCCATGACCGGCGCCCTGCTGCTTGCGGCTCGCTCGGACATCCGTGGACTGGGACGCTGGGTGGCGATTTCAGGCGTGGGATTCGGTACCGCGCTGATCTGTTTCTCGTTTTCGCCGTGGTTCCGGTTGTCGGCGGTTCTGCTGGTTCCGGTGGGCTTCTGCGCCATGGTGCTGCTCGGCTCTGCGAACACCCTCATTCAGTCGATGGTGCCCGATCGTTTGCGCGGAAGGACAATGGCCATCTACTCGATGATGTTTATGGGCATGGTGCCCGTCGGGGCGCTGCTCTCCGGCGCGTTGGCCGACCGCGTCGGCGCGCCGTGGACTGTGTCCGTTGGTGGAATCGGCGCAATTGTAGGCGGCATTCTTTTCGGGCGGCACTTGCCGAAGTTGCGCGTCGAAGCCCGTAAGCTGATCAGCGATTCGGGACTCGCCGGAGGCGTTTCGATTCCGGACTGAACGAGGCGGCCGGACCCTCGAATCCGTCCGTTCGCTCTTCCTCTGATATACTTCCCGCTTTAGTTTGAAGTTTGTCGCCGAGGTTCTGGATGCCGATTCCCGCGTCAGCGAACGAGGATCGCCTGCCTGGTCACGCCACACGCGAGGGAGCGCACCACTACGCGGCGCGCTTTTCCGGACGCGCTGCGCCCGGGCATTTTCGCGAAACTCCGTCAGGGCTTTTCCTATCCTCCATCGGCATAGGAACGTATCTCGGAGAGGCCGATCCCACCACCGATAAGGCTTACGCTGACAGCATCGTTGCCGCGGTCGAAAGCGGCTTCAACTTGATCGACACGGCGATCAATTATCGCTTTCAGCGCAGCGAGCGCTCCGTGGGTGCTGCCTTGAAGCAGCTGGTTTCGCGTGGATTTACTCGCGACGAAGTCGTCGTGTGCACGAAGGCGGGCTTTCTCACGCCCGATGGCGAAATGCCCGACGACCCAAACGAGTATTTTGCGCGCGAGTTTCTGGAACGCGGCGTTTTTCGTCCCGAGGAAATTGCGCAGGGCTGCCACTGCATGGCTCCAGGCTATCTGGCGGACCAAATCGAGCGCAGCCACCGGAACCTTGGCGTCGAGTGCATTGACGTTTTTTACTTGCACAATCCCGAGACGCAACTGGCCGAGCTCTCGCGCGAAGACTTTCGGAAGCGGATTCGCGCCGCGTTCGCGTTCCTCGAAACCGCCGTGGCCGGCGGCAAAATCGCGGCCTACGGGATGGCCACGTGGAACGCTTTCCGTGAAGACGTGAAATCGCCGGGCTATCTTTCGCTGGCGGACATGGTTGGCGTTGCGCGCGAGGTCGCCCCGGACGGCCACCATTTTCGTTTCGTGCAGTTGCCGTTCAACCTGGCGATGCCGGAAGCGCTCATGCGCGCGAATCAAACCGTCGACGGCAAGACGATGGCCACGGTGCAGGCCGCGCGCGCGCTGGGTGTGACGCTCGTTACGAGCGCGGCACTGCTGCAGGGACAACTTACGAAGAACCTACCACCCTACATCGGCGAAGCCCTGGGACTGAAAACCAATTCCGCGCTCGCCATTCAATTCGCGCGATCGGCGCCCGGCGTCACGACCGCGCTTGTCGGCATGAGCAACGTCGAGCACGTTAAGGCCAATCTCGCGCTCGTCGGCGTCGAGTCCGCTCCCCGCGACCAATTCCTCAAGCTATTCGAGCCGCGAAGCAGTTAGGAGGTCAGGTTTAAACGTAGCGCCGCGGTCTTCAGCGCGGCATCTTCGTCTACGGACTGTCCTCGCCAATCCACGCGTCAATCGCCGAGCCCACCTGATCCAGTTTGCCAGCGAAAAAATGGTCGGCGCCCTCGACGAGCACGAGGCGTTTCGGCTCCGGCATCGTGGCAAAAAGAGCTTCCACATTCGCGTGCGATCCAAACTCGTCGTTCCCGCCCTGGATGATCAGCTTCGGCTTCGCGCATGAGCGCAGGTAGCGCAAATCAGAGTCATCCACGGGGAGACCGAGGCCAATCAGTGTGGTGATGCGCCGGTCTTCGCATCCGACGCGCAGGCCCACCCACGCGCCGAAGCTGAACCCGCCGAGCAAAATTGGCCGGCCGGGAAATTCGCGCGAAAGATAATCGAGAGCGGCGCGAACGTCGTCCTGTTCGCCGCGGCCTTTATCGTGTACGCCTTCGCTGAGCCCCGCGCCGCGAAAATTGAAGCGCAGCACCGGAATGCCGCGGCTATGAATCGCTTTCGCCGCCTGGAACACCACCTTGTTGTGCATCGTGCCGCCAAACAGGGGATGCGGATGGCAGACGACTGCCACGAGACTTGGATCGACGTTCGCAACCGTCCAAAGCATCGCCTCCAGGCGCCCGGCTGGCCCGTCGATAAAAAAGCTGCGATGGAAAACGTCAGCCATGAGCGAGTAGGCGAGCGGGGCTCAGGATTTCGGTGACTGGATCCACTGGACGGCAACGCAGGTGCGGACAGCGCTGATATCCGCATTCGGGTCGGAGGCGGGACCCGTGCCGGGACCATCCTCCACAAATTCCACGCGCACCACCCGCCCGCGAATTTCTCCACTTCCCTCCCAGTCGCCCCAGGGGATTTTCGCGAGGACTTCATCGCCGGTGCTGTAGATGTGCGACGTCTCGAATCGCGCGCCCGCGCGCGAGACGTCCCGCGTCATCGACTCCTCGGGCCACGGAGTTCCCACCGGCCGCACGAAAATCGGCAGCGCAAAGGGAATTCGCGGGTGTTTGCGGCGCTCCTTGACCACCGGCCGTGGCGCGCGGCGCGGGGAATCAAAACGCAAAGCCACTCGGAAGCCGCCAACGGCGTCGCGCTCGACGCGAACCACCGTCGCCGGAGTTTCCGGCTGCACGGACGTTCCTTCCATTGGGTAGTACGGGAACGCAACCCAAATGCGCGCCTCCACTTCGCACGGCTCCGCGCGCTGGACGAGCAATCCTTCGCGCGAGACGTCGATTGTGTGCGTCGTTTCCAGGCGCGTTCCCAGCGCTCCGTGCCACCGAATTCGCACAGGCATTTGCAGCAGGGCGCGCGGATGTTTTCTCAAGTCGAGCGACGGCGGCGGGCGGAACATTCGTTCCATCGTTCTCACATCCTATCGACTGCCACCAGCAAGGTCAAACAATCAAAACCGGAGAAGGCGCAAGCGAGGCGAAAACACGCGATTTCCGCCGAAGAAAGGCGAAATTCATTGCACCCTGCAAGGAGCGATGATACTTTCGCACCTACTACAATCTTAGGGGAGGAGGGCCATGGAAGACGGAATCGAGCGACGCGCTGCACGACGCTTTTCTATGTTGCTTCCCCTCAAGGTGCGGTTTTCGGCAGGTTCGGGCGTAACCGAAAAGCAGGGCGAAACGCGCGACGTAAGCTTTCGCGGCCTGTATTTCCTCATCGAAGCAGTTCTCGAGACGGGCAGTTCGATCGAATTTGTCCTCACGCTTCCCCAGCAGATCACCCTTGCAGGCGACGTCCATATTCGATGTTACGCGCGCGTCCTTCGAGTGGAACCCCAGAATGGCCGCCGCGGAGTGGCCGCCCGCATCGAACGCTACGAATTCCTCCCCGCCTCTGCCTGACGCGTTCACCGAAACGTTCCGGAAAAAAGGTAGAATACTCGCGCCCGAATGGGAGGGCTTATGTATCACTACGATCCGAATGCCGCGCTCGATGAATTGCGGGATGATTCAGTCCTGCCGCATCCAGTTCACCTGCGCGACATGATCCTACGCACCAAGCTCGACGCCACCACCGCGCTCGATTTGAATCGCGACTTTCAGGAATATCTGGCGCAATTCGGCGAGACGCAGCGAACCGCGCACAGCATCCTCGAACGCCTTTCCGTGGGTGTGCGGAAGGCATCCGCCTCCTAAATGGCGCGCCACACGCTGCTCATCGATGCTGACGATACGCTCTGGGAGAACAACATCTTCTTCGAGAAGACGATCGAGAAGTTCATCGCGCAGCTCGAGCATCTCGGATACACGCTCGAATACGTCCGCCACATCCTGAACGAAACCGAGCGCCGCAATATCCGCCAGCACGGCTATGGCGTGCGAAGCTTCCGCCGTTCGTTGGAAGAAACCTACCTCAAGCTCGCCGGTAACGCGGCTCGCCGCGAGATCATCAAGGAAATCGAACGGATGGCGGTGGAACTCGAAAACACGCCGCCACCCATCATGGAAGGCGTTCCCGAAACTCTCGCGTACCTTTCGAAACGCCACCGCCTGATTTTGCTGACGAAAGGAGAGCAGGCCGAGCAGGCCGCCAAGATCGAGCGCTCCGGTTTGCTTTCTTATTTCGACGCCGTCGAAATCGTCCTCGAAAAGGAAGCTTCCACCTACGAGCGAATGATCGAGCAATTCAAGATCGTCAAATCACAGGGCTGGATGGTGGGAAACAGTCCGCGCAGCGACATCAATCCCGCGCTCCAGGCCGGTCTGAACGCCGTCTTCATCCCGCATTCGGCCACCTGGGAACTCGAGAAGGCCGAGATAGACTGCGGCACCGGCAAACTGCTGATCCTATCCGCCTTCCGCCTGTTGCGTGCCCATTTCTAATTTATTTGGTAGCGCCAGCGGCTTGCCCTCCCTCCCGTCAGGCAGGTCTCGCCGGCGATTTTCTAGCGTTCGACGTACCGGCTAATTTGGCTCTCCGCGCGCCCTTCGATGCCAAGACACTTCCGTAGACATTCAGCGATAATCAAAGCCCATGGACTATCGCCCTGAATTTGCGGATTTCGAGGATGTGGCTTATCTAAACGTAGCGAACCAGGGGCCGCTTCCGCTCGCTTCAGTTCGCGCGGCGCAAGCTGCGCTCGAAGCGAAGAAATTGCCTCACCGGATTTCGGATTCGCTGTACTTTGAACTTCCCGACCGCGTTCGCGAAAAAATTGCGAGCCTGATCGGCGCGTCGCCGGACGAGATCGCGATCACCACGGGCGCGAGCTCGGGACTCTCTGCCGTCGCCGCCGGTATCGATTGGCGGTCCGGCGATGAAGTCATCGTTGCGCGCGGCGAATTCCCGGCCCATTTCTCCGCGTGGCTACCTTACGAAAAAGCGGGAAAGCTGAGCGTTCGTGTGATTGCTCCGCGCGGCCGCTTCATTTCCGCGGACGATTACATCGAAAACATCGGCCCGCGAACCCGCCTCGTTTCGGCCAGCCTGGTGCGATACGATGACGGCTCGCGGCTCGACGCAGCTCGCGTCGCGCAAGCATGCCACGCGGCAAACGGGGCGCTGCTGCTCGACGTGTCGCAGTGCGCGGCCGCGATGCCTCTTTCGATTCGCGATCTCGGCGCGGACTTCGCCGTAAGCAGCGCGTACAAATGGCTGCTCGGCCCGTATGGCACGGGATTCTTCTGGGTTTCGCGGGAGTGGAGCCGGCGCCTGGTTTGCGGGCCATATTACTGGCAGGCCCTCGAAGGCGCGCGCGGTTTCCATTCGCTCCCGCTCGAGAATTTGCGCTTGTCTCCGGGTGCGCGCCGCTGGGACTCGCCGGAAACGGCGAGCTTCACAAATCTGGCGGCGCTGGATGCGTCGCTCGACTTGCTGGTCAAGGTCGGGCCGGCCGTGATCGCAGACCACAACGACGCGCTGATGAACGAGGTCGTGGAACGCCTGCCACGCGATCGCTGCGTCCTCGCGTCGCCTGCCGAGCGCGAGCGCCGCGGGCCGTACGTCTGCGTCTCCGCGCGCAAACCGGAGAAGAACCGCGAACTCCTCGAGAAACTGCGTGAAGCGCAAATCTTCGTAAGCCTGCGCGAGAACTCCTTGCGAATCTCCTCGCACCTCTACAATACTTCCGAGCACATCGGCCGTCTGCTGAAGGTGCTGTCGACTTCGTAAGGGAGACTCCTCTCGCAATGAATCGCCCAAACGCTCGCGTGGCTGTGCTGGGTGCCGGCGCCGTCGGCTCGTATTTCGGCGGGATGCTGGCGCGCGCCGGCGTGGAGGTTACATTGATTGGCCGGCCCGCGCACGTGGAAGCGATTCGCCGCGACGGACTGCTTCTCGATACCACCACGTTTCGCGACCGCGTGCGCGTAAACGCCTCCACCGATGCCGCGGCCGTGGCGAACGCTGACTTTGTGCTTTTCTGCGTAAAGACCACCGACGACGACGTCGCTTCGCGCACGCTGGCGCCTCATCTCGCGCCGGGCGCGCTCACAGTCAGCCTGCAAAACGGCGTCGACAATGTGGCCCGAATCCGCGCCGCTTCGGGCATCGACGCGATTCCGGCAGTCGTTTACATCGCTGTGGCGCTCCCCGAACCGGGCCATGTGAAGCACTCAGCGCGCGGCGAAATCGTCATCGGTGAGCTAAACGGTGGGCTGAACCAGGAGCGAGGTGGCACTGGGGCGCCATCGGTGCGATGCCAGCGCGTTGCCGAGCTTTTCGCGGGCGCAGGCGTGCCCTGCCGAGTTTCCGGCGACATTGAAGCGGACCTTTGGTCGAAATTCGTGGTGAACTGCGCGGGCAACGCGGTGGCCGCGATCGCACAGACAACGTACGGCGAGGCGGCCCGGGAACCGCACACCCGCGAGGTGATGGGCCGTCTGATTGAGGAAACAGTAGCCGTCGCGAGCGCGTCCGGCGTTCACCTGCCAGACACGGATTTCGTGCAAACGGGCCTCAAATTTCTCGAAAGCATGGTCAACGCCACTTCATCGACTGCGATGGATATCGCGCGCGGCAAACCGACGGAAATAGATTCGCTGAATGGTCTTGTCGTGCGCCGTGGTGGAGAATTGGGAATCGCAACGCCCGTCAGCGCAACCGTTCACGCCCTCGTGAAGCTCCTCGAGGCCAGGGACGCACAGCGCAAAGCAGCGCCGTAGTGCACTTGTTCTTAGTAACGCCGCTTGCTTTCGCGCCTGGGCGGATCTCGTCGGCTCTTTTCGCTGGCAATCGACAACGTGAAGGTTTCGGCGTCTGCGGCTATTCCTGGGGCGGATGGTACCGGAATGGAATGTGCACCACGGCCTCGATGTCGATGGGCGCGCCGTCGCGCGTCGCCGGACGGAATTTCCATTGCGCCAGCGCCTGAATCGCGTTCGCATCGAGTCGGGGATCGAGCTTTCGCACCAGCTGAATGCTATCGACGGAGCCGTCCGCGCGAATGATGGCATAGAGCACCACTTCTCCCTCGACGTTTTCCTTAATCACGGCCGGCGGATACTTCGGGTCGATCTTCCGCGTCGGCACGGGACCAGACAGCGTGCCCTTCGGCTCCTTGAACGGGGAAGCATCTTCATCGAGTTGCGCGAAATTCAAAATCCAGCTTCCCGACGAGCTCGTCAGGTTCGGCAGGTTGACGTTCAGCGTGTAAACTTCCTTCCCTGACAGAATCTTTTCCGGGGGCTCGTTCGGGCCGAGGTCAGCAACGTTTGCCGGACCCTTGCGAGCGTTCATAGGCTCGGGCCGGTCGGGAAGCGACCCAGCGGGCTTCAGCAGTAGTTTGCTCCGCGATTGCACGGGCGCGATTCCTCCGCTGGGTCCGGCGTGCGCGTTGCCTCCGCTGACGCTCACCGCCGCGGGCAACGAGCCGGCACCGCCGCCGTTCCCAGCGCTTGCAACGCCGTTCCCGTTGGCGCTGCCTCCACTCCCATTCGGCGAACCCGGCTGCTTGCCATCCGGCGAAATCGCAATCCGGGCGGCGAGGTTGCCTGCCGGAACGCTTACCTCCGGCGCCGGTGGAGCAGGCGCAGCGGAGAGTGCGATCACACTGCGCAAGTTGGGATCGCCGCTCGCTGCGCCCACTTCGGGTGCCGCGCCGGCAGTGTTCGCGTGTGCGCGATGCGACTCAGCTACAGCCGTGGACATAGGGATCATCGGCACCTTCGGGTGTGTGTTCACCAAGGTCGCGGCAATGTCGACAGGACCTGAGTTTTTCTCCGCATTTGCCACGTCGGGGGCCACAACGTTCGCGGCGGCGCGCCGCTGCACCTTCGGAGCGGAAACGCTCGGCGCGAGTTGGATTCGCGGCTTCGGTATTGCCGGGAGTGACGCCCACTGAACGATGTTGGGCAATGCAGGCTCGATCTTTGGCGGCGTTGGGGGCGCGTCCGGCCGAATTAGCGTTTGCCGCGGATGCGTCACCCGAATCGGAACCGAGAGGATCGTCTGTCGCGGATGAAAAGCGTCGGCGCCTTGCTGTAGGGGAGGATCGATCGCGGGGAGTTTCGGAGTTCGCGGTGCATTTCGTTTTGGACCCGGCGCGGGCAAAGAGATGTGCGGCAAATCCTGAGCCGATGGGGTGTACGTAAGTTCGATTTGAACGGGAGCGAGATTGTGGGCCGTCGCCGGCAGAAAACCCCAAATCGGCAGAATCAGCAGCACGACGACGATGACGTGCCACGCCGAAGACGCCGCGAACGCCCAGCCCGAGTTCCTGCCGCGAATCCAGTGAACCCTCAGGTGCGAATCCTGCGGCAGCTCGCTTTCCTTCGGCGCTTGCGACTTCTCGAAAAGATCGCGCAGGCTCGTCCGAAATTCCTGCCACGGTGATTCCCAGTCGACGCCGAGGTCCAGGCGCGGCAAGCGCCCGTGCGGCGGCAGCTCAACCAATGAGTCTGCAGGCGATTCGAGCGCGCGTTTAGTTGCAGTCTGCATCAAGCGGCATTATATCCGACGAATTTAGGATGCGCTCACCTACGCTGCGGCTGCCAGGCGGTAAAAACTCAGTGCCGCGTCGCCCTGTTCGAGCAGGCGCCTGCGCTCCAGCCGGTCAAATCGTTCGGGCAGCTCCGTCTTCACGCTGTGCTCCACGATCACGAAGCCCTGCGGAGCCACCAGGTGCGATGCGTCCAGGAACTCCAGAACGCGCAACTGCTCGTCGCCTTCGTCGTAGGGCGGGTCGAGAAAAATAAAATCGGCAATCAAATGGCGTTTCGCAAGCTTTTCCAGCGCACGAACCGCATCCCCGTCGATCACTTCCGCTCCGCCATCGATATCAAGCGATTCCAGATTTTTCCGAATGAGTCGCGCGGACGCGGCATGCTCCTCGACGAAAATCGTCTCTCTCGCGCCGCGGCTGATCGCTTCGATGCCGATCGCTCCCGTCCCCGCGAAGAGGTCAACGAAAAGTGAATCGTTCACAGCCGGCCCTAGCACGTTGAACAGAGTCTCCCGCAAGCGGTCACTCGTCGGCCGCATCAGCAGTTTGCCCGGACTCTTCAGCCGCCGGCTCCCGAATTTTCCCGCGATCACGCGCATGATCTATCCCGCGCTTATCCACGCCCTATCCTACAGAGGCCAGTTGGTACCTTTTTTGCCAGGCTGGGCTCAGCGATTCGAGCTGCGCCACCACTTCGTTTGCCTTCGCGGGATTCTCCGCGAGAACAAACGCTTCTCGGCGCGCGAGCTCCAGGATTTCATGATCCCGCAGAGGCTGCGCGAAAGAAAATGCAGCGTCACCGTGCTGCCGCGTGCCGAAGAATTCTCCCGGACCGCGCTGCTTCAAGTCTCGTTCCGCGATTTCAAATCCGTTCGAAGTAACCACCATCGTTTCGATGCGTTCGCGCGCCTCTCCTTTAATCGATTTTGGCGCAATCAAAATGCAGTGCGATTTGTCGGTACCGCGTCCGATGCGCCCGCGAAGCTGGTGAAGCTGCGCCAGGCCGAACCGGTCCGCGTGTTCGATCACCATCACGGTCGCATTCGGCACATCCACGCCGACCTCCACCACGGTCGTCGCCACCAGGATTTGCAATTCGCCGCGGCGAAATCGCTCCATTGCCGCGTCCTTCTCGTCATTTTTCATTCGTCCGTGCAGCAATCCCACGCTCATCTTGGGGAAAACCGTTTTCGCCAGCCGCTCGTACTCCGCGGTCGCCGCTTTCAGCTCCTGTTTCGACTCCTCGACCACCGGATAAATAACATACGCCTGCCGCCCGCGCGTAATTTCGCGCCGCAGAAATTCCCACACGCCCGCAAGCTGTTCGTTCGACGTCCACCGCGTTTCGATCGGCGTCCGTCCGGGCGGCATCTCGTCGATCACCGAAAGGTCCAGGTCTCCGTAGAGCGTCAGCGCCAGCGTTCGCGGAATCGGCGTCGCCGTCATCACCAGCACATGGGGAGTCGCGCCCTTTTCGATCAGCCGCTTGCGCTGCAACACGCCGAAGCGGTGCTGCTCGTCCACGATTGCCAGGCCGAGACGGTGGAACATCACGGGGTCCTCGATCAACGCGTGCGTGCCCACAATGAAATGGACCTCGCCGCTTTGGACGCGCGCGAGCACGTCCTCTCTCTCCGCGCGTTTCTGCCCGCTCACGATCAATTCCACCGCGTAGCCCGCGCGCTCGAAAATCTTTCGCGCCGACAGATAGTGTTGAGCCGCGAGAATTTCCGTCGGCGCCATCAACGCTACCTGATAGCCGTTTTCGATCACGATCGTCGCAGCCTCCAGAGCCACGATCGTCTTTCCGCTTCCGACGTCGCCCTCCAGCAGGCGGTGCATCGGATACGGCCGCTCGAAATCCCCCACGATTTCCGCAAGCACGCGTTTCTGCGCGCTCGTCGGCTTGAACGGCAGAATCCGTTTCAGCGCCTCGCGGATTTTGTCTTCGCGGACCCGCATCGTGATTCCTCGGCGGCTGCGGTCGCGAAGCCGCCGCAATCCCAGCGCGAGCTGGTAATAAAAGAACTCCTCGAAGATAAGACGCACCTGCGCAGGGCTCCGGTAGCCGTTCAGCAGGTCCATGTTTTCATCTTTCGGCGGGAAGTGCGCGTAGAGCAGCGCCTCGCGCCGCGCGGGGAATCGATAGCGTTCGCGAATGGCAGCGGGAAGCGGATCGGGCACGTTCAAATCGAAATTGAGAAATATCTGGTAGACGATCCGCCGCAACATCCGGGAGCTCAGGCCACCGACTGACTCGTAGATCGGCACGATGCGTCCCACTTCCGTTGAATCCGGAGGCTTGCCGTCCATACTTCCGAGCAATTCGATTTCCGGGTTCACCATTTCCCGCCGCGCAGGCCGGTAAGGGTCGATTTCCACCTTTCCGTGTAACACGAGCCCTTGGCCCGGTTTCAACCGGTCCTTCAAGTAAGTGCCGTGAAAAAACCGCGCGTGCAAATTGCCGGAACGGTCGCGCACATTCACATGAAAGATTGGGCTGCGCGCGCGCGCGAACCGCACCACGCTGCCCGCCTCCGCGACCTCCGCCATAATCGTATGCACCTGACCGGGAATGGCCTCCGCGATGGGCGTAAAGCGGATGCGGTCCTCGTAGCGGAACGGAAGATAATTCAGAAGATCGCCCACGGTTGTGATTCCGCGCTCCGCGAGCGCTGCCGCGCGGGTCGGGCCGACGCCGCGGAGATACTTCACGGGATGTGTCAGGGTGAACTGCATCACAGGAGGAAGATGCGCGCAACGCGCGTCAACCTTCTCTTATACCATCAGTAGCCGCGCGCCGCTTTCCGGTGTCACTTCTGGAGAACGCGCTAACTCAGTCCTCCACTCGCGTCCATCCGCCGCCAGGCTTCATCACCCACCGGTGGCCGTACATATCGAGCCATTCACCGAACGGTTGATTCTCTTTTGGCTCTGATCCGATCCGTAGAACGTTGCCGTCCAGGTCCTCGATCTGCATCTCGTACGTCCATTGGTAGTTGGTTGGTGGGTGCCGCACCGTGGCGCCCTTTGCCCGGTACTCCTCCAGGACAACCTCGACGTCCCCAACTCCGATCCAGACCCACGCGGGCGGGTTGCCCTGATCACCTTCGGACAAGAAGATGCCACATCGCCCGCGCGAGACCGACGCCATATAGGGGTTCTCCCAATCCACCTTGAACCCGAACACCTTCACATAGTGCTCAATGCTCGCCTTGAGGTTTTGAACTCGGAAAATCGGGTTGATGCCTTCAAACGCGACTCCGGCTTCTCTCGATACTTCCGTTCCAGACATTTGTTGTATCCTCCTATGCCCTGTTGTGCTCTGCCTGTCAGGCCTTTGTTGCTCCTCCGTATCGGAGGAGCAACTCGTCCACCTCCGCGTAGCCCGACGGAGAGTCCACGCCTTCGATGGATGCTCCCGCGCGAAGCAAC
>Ga0073928_10000743_pt1 | contig 70333 bp, 67 predicted proteins | sample PaiPotPPA55metaG_FD_76969 | JGI IMG/M metagenome (GOLD analysis project Ga0073928, IMG submission 76969) | Iron sulfur acid spring bacterial and archeal communities from Banff, Canada, to study Microbial Dark Matter (Phase II) - Paint Pots PPA... ...
CTCCAGCTCCGTGCGGAAGGGAATCACGCCAGGAATGAGCCATTTGTCCCACATCTGGTCTATTTTGCCCTGGAAGTAAGAAATGTCTTCGTCGATGAAGTGCGCGAAACGCCCCTGCTTGAGAAGATAGTCAGCGACAGGGAGGCGACGCGTACGCCCCTCGGCGATTTCTTTTGTTTTGCCGACGAGCCGGAGTACGCCGTCTTCGATTTCGTACATCGGCCAAATTCCGGTGGTGACGGCGAGTTCGCCGAGCTCGTGCGAGAGGATAGGATCATAGTCCCAGCCCTTGGGGCAAGGATCAAGAGAGTGAATGAATGTGGGGCCGCCGATCGAAAGCGCTTTGCGCACGCTGTTCATGGCCAGCAGGCCGTACGACATGCAGACTGTGGAAACGTAGCGGCACTCGGGATGCCCGGCGGCCATCATTCCCGCCATGTTCTTCTTCCAGCGGTGGTGCATGATGCGCTTCACTTTTCCTGGAGGGCTGAACGTGGTGTTCGCGCCGTAGGGCGTGCTGCCGGAAAGTTGGATGTCGGTATTCGCGTAAGATTCGTTGTCGTACATCAGGATCAGGCAATTGTAATTCGGGTGAGTGAGCGTGGCGGAAATCCCGGAGATGCCCATGTCCGCGCCGCCGCCATCGCCGCAGAACGCGATGACGTTGATGGGCTCCTTCTTCATCTTGCCCTTGCGCATTTGCGCTTTCAGGCCCGCCGCGGTGCCGAGCGCCGCCGAGCCGCTGCTTCCCAGCTGCGTGTGCATCCACGGAATCACCCACGACGTGCTGTAATACGTGGTGTTCGCCACGTACATGCAGCCCGTGCTGCCGAGCACGATGGTGCGCGGGCCGGCGGCCTTGGCCATCATCTTCATGACGAGGGCGGATTCGCAGCCCTGGCAGGTGCGATGGCCGGAAGTGAAATATTCGTCGAGCGGGAGCTTCTTCACGCCCTTGATTGGATCCAGATGTGCCAGCGGGTAAAGATCGGTGGTCGACATTGCTTTAATCTCCTCGATTGCCCTTTTGCAGGGCAGCTAATTCGTTATTCGCGTACTCCAATCCATTGTGTTAAGGGCTGCGCTTTTCCTTCCGCTGCCTTGTAAACGATGTCCGCCATTTTGTTCACATCCGGCAGCAAAACCTCGCGGCCGCCCAAGCCGCCGATGAAGCCGATGATCGGAGGACGCTTGGCGGTGGGATACATGGCGGTGCGAATTTCCGTGGCTAGCACGCCGCTATGGTACGGCGAACCGAGCGAAAAGTCTCGATCGAGAACGCCCACGGCCTTGAATCTTCCGAGGCATTTCGCGAGCTCTTCGGCGGGGAACGGACGGAACCAACGCACGCGCACGAAGCCGACTTTCTTGCCTTCCTTGCGCATTTGCCGGATCGCGACGCGCATCGGATTCGACAGCGTGCCCATGCCGACGAGCACGATATCGGCGTCCGCCGTCTCGAACTCTTCGAAGAAAGGATTGCCGTAATCGCGTCCGAAAATCTTCGCGAAATCCGCGTAGGCTTCGCGGATCACGCCGGCGGAGCGTTCCATGGCTGCGGCGGTCTGGCGGCGGATTTCCATCAGCCAGTCTTCATTTGCCTGAGGAGCGATGGTGATCGGATTGTCCGGGTGAAGCAGCAGATCGCCGCGGTCGTATCGCGGGAGGAACTTCGTCACTTGATCTTGCCCCGGGATTTTGACGAGAGCCTGCGAGTGGGTGAGGAAAGCGCCGTCGCAACTGATGGCGCATGGCAAGAAAACGCGGCGGTCTTCGGCCACGCGATAGGCGATCAAGGCCACGTCGAGCGCTTCTTGCGGGCTATCGACCCAGACGAGTTGCCAGCCGAGGTCGCGCACGGCAAGCGCGTCGTTGTGCTCGACGCCGAAAGCTCCGGGATCGTCGAGCGCGCGGTTGCCGACCATCGCCACCATGGGAATTCGAAGCGCGGGAGTGACGGTGAGGCACTCGAATGCGTACATCCAGCCGACGCCGCTGCTTCCCGTGAAAACGCGGGCGCCGACCGCCGAGGCGTGCTTCACGATCTCGAACTGGGAGTGCTCGCCCTCGGCGATGATGTATTCGCAATCGAACTCGCCGTTGGAGACGAGTTTGGCGATGTACTGCATCACCGTGTCGTACGGACGAATCGGATATCCGGTGATTACGTCGACGTCCGCCAGCTGACAGGCGATGGCAATCGCCTCGCTGCCGGTGATCAACTCCATCCTGTCGGTTCCTTCAATCTTGACTGCGGTTGCCATTAGAGTTTCTCCTCGGCTGAAAATTAATCGTTGGCGTCGGCTTCTTTCATGGCGCCGGGTACCTGTTCTTCGTACTGCCCGCGGTAGCGGAATCCGTGCGAGCGCTCGTGCTTTTCCTCGATCTTGCCCTTCAGCCAAGCCTGGTAGCCGGGCTGGTCTTTCCGCCACGCTTCCCATTGGCTGTCGTTATCGGAGAAGGAAATTTCGTTGACCATCGTCACGCAATCCTTGACCGGGCAAACCGCTTCGCACACTCCGCAGCCGCAGCAGGCTTCCATGTTGGCGTCGTAGAGTCCTTCGGGAGTGACGTCGAAGCAGGAATCCGGGCATTGCAGCCAGCAGAGCGTGCATTTGATGCAGGTGTCGAAGTTAACTACCGGACGCATGGTGCGCGTGAGGTACTTTTTGAACGTGGGGTTGCGGGCCGGCTGGAAGCCGCCCGTCTTGTGGTTCTGCGCGTCCGTCATCATATGGCCCTGCGGAATGGCGGGAATCGTGATTCCATCGCGCATTTCCGTCCACTTGGGCATGACGAATTCGTAGGGCTTTTCCGTATTGCCCTGGCTCGGCTTTACCGGTACAGACGCGATCGTCTCGTAGGTGCGCGCCGCAGAAGTGGTTTTGAGGGGGTCGTTCCACTCCTGCATGATGGCCTTCTGCACCGACGCCAGACCAAAAAGCTCCGGCACGAATTTCGCAATAGCGCCAAGAATGCGCACGTCGGTGTGGTCTTCTTTGTAGACCCAAAGACCGGAGAAGCTAGGAATCGCCTTCAAAATGGCGAGGTTGTAGGGCGTGTCTTTCTTGTGGCACATCTCGATGATTCTTTCGGGAGTTTCGCGCGACGTCACGAGCAGCGTGCCGCCCGACTTGGTGAGCCGGTTGATTGGTTGCAAGCCGTACCACGCCCACGACTCGACGCCCTTGCAGAGTGTATCGTCGACGCAGATCGAAATGTCGACCTCCTTCGGCTCGTACCTCGCCATGCCTTCTTCGAGCGTAATGTCGTCGGTGGCAATGATGGCGAAGGCCTTGGCGGGAATGCCGTTGCGCTCCGGGCTGTCACCGTAGCGCCCGAACGAAATGCCCGGTTTTCCTTCGTGATGCGCCGCGAGCACGATCGCGCGACTGATATTCTTCGCTAGGGTTTTCTGAAAGATACCGCGATAAACAATTTCCACTGCCCAGAGCCGGCCCATTAGGACCTCCTCATAGTCTTAGATCTTTTTTAGAACCACTTCTTCAATTTCTTGAATATGCCGACGCATGGCGATTTGCGCCGCCGTTGCGTTGTGCCGCCGGATAGCGTTCAAGATTCGGCGGTGACCCTCAAAAGACTTCTGGAGCCGCCCTTCCCCCTGAAGCGAGCGCTCGCGGCTCTCGCGGAGAAGATCCATGAAAACGTCCACGACCTTCAGAACCACACTGTTTCGCGCAGCTTCTGCAATCGCGTAATGAAACTCGGTGTCTTCTTCCACGGCCAATTCGCCGCGGTCAACCTTTGCTTTCTGGCGCGCTAGAATATCTTCCAGGTAGGTGATTTCTTCGCCGGTAACTTCGAGCGCCGCCCGGCCCGCCAGAGGAGGCTCGATCATGCGCCGCAGCTCGAGGAGCTCGAGCAGCATTTCGCGCTTGTGAACCAGCATCGTGGCGATCGGATTGACCAGCGACTCGGTGGTCAAATCGCGAACCACAGTGCCCTCGCCCTGACGAGGTTCAACAAGGCCGATCAGCTCGAGCGAGCGGATGGCATCGCGAAGAGAGCTGCGGCTGACTTGGAAAGTTTCGGCGAGTACGCGCTCGGGGGGAAGCATGTCGCCGGGTTTAAGGAGGCCGTCGACGATCATGCGCTGAATTTGCTGGGAGACTTTCTCGTAAACCTTCGTCTTGCGGACTGCGGCAAACTCGGGTTTCGCCAGCGTGGACAAATCGCTTCTCCCGAAGGTCACTGGTACGAACATCGGACCATTCGGGGGCATTGAACACCCGCGCCACTAGGGTGTCAAGAGAAATCTGATTCGGTGAATCAGGTTTTTGAATCGGCCCGCAGGCAGTTCCGGTACTCCTGCGTGCTGGCTCGCCTCCAAGACCTGTGAAAATCCGAGGCTGTTTTGAGGAATCAGAGCCTGGATTCCGAATTCTCGCAAGCGTCCACGAACCCCGGCGTTTTCACGAACAACCCGTTCGTAAACGACTAGCAAACGAAGAGGGCTGCCGGTGAGTTGGCAGCCCTCGAACTTTCCAAATTGTTGGACGGGCTCGATTTCGCCGAGCCAGCCAGCTAACTAACGACTCCTGCCGCCTACGAAAATGATGGGCGCGCTGGTCTTCTCGAGCTTCGTGAACTTCTTAAGCCGCTTCGTTTTCTTGGTCGCCATTTGAGTTCCTCCTCTTTTGAACTATGGCCCCCATGAGCGCTGAACTATACCAAGCAGATCGGGTGCCACTCACAGAATGCGTGTGGGCGGTGCGCAAGGCCAATGTTTGCAGTAGCGCGTTGCGATGGCCGCATTGGGAAAAGCGAACGGACCGCCAGGAGGCGTTGAAATTCTCAGCCCGCTTAAATTCTCAACAGCCCACGGCCGGGCCAGACGTCCGTTCCGAGCGGCCGTCCGCTGTTTATCGCACCGCTTTGTCGAGTACCCCACATATAAGGTCCAAGGGTGGCAAATATAATCGATTCCATATAGAACACTGTCGCAGGTTGGGCACGTTCTCCCGCCCGGCCGATGAGGCACCCTTGGCTACGAGAACCCAGAGAGTCGTCCAACCAGGTGAGAGAAGCAACCCTCGGGGAAACCCTGTCAGCAATCGAATCTTGTTAGCGCTACCCGATAGTGAATATAAGCTGATCCGGCCACGGCTCCAATTTCTGCCCCTGCCGTCGCACCGGATTCTTTACGAGTCGAATGGAAAAATCGAATTCGTCTATTTTCCGAATCGAGGATTGATTTCTCTTGTCGTCCTTATGGGAGACGGCAAAACAGTGGAAGTAGCGGTACTGGGTAGAGAAGGATTCGCGGGCGTGCCCTCGATCTTCGGGTTGCCGCGAAGTCCCATACGCGAGGTGGTTCAAATCGCGGGAGACGGTTTCAGAATCAAGGCGAGCGTGTTTCGCCAGGCTCTGCATTCCGCGCCTGTCCTGCGGGCGCTGGTAGGACGCTATTCCGGGGTGTTGGGAATGCAGGTTTCGCAGACCGCCGCATGCAACCGTCTGCACGACATAGAACGCCGCCTGGCTCGGTGGCTGCTCATGGCGCAGGACAGAGTCGATGCCGCATACGTTGGCATTACCCACGACTTCCTGGCGACCATGCTCGGCACCGACCGATCAACCGTGAGTATGGCGGCTGCGAGCTTGCAGCGCATGCACATCATCGACTACACGCGCGGCGCAGTGCGCATTTTGAACCGTAAGGATCTCGAGGCGGCAGCCTGCGAATGCTATCAGGCCATTCAACAGTTTAATGGAGAGATTGATTTGAAATAGAAACCGGCGCCATCGGTGCCGGATCTCCGGCGGAAGTTACCGAGCCGTGAAATGCAATCGCACTTCGGAGAAGCCGCTTCGTGGATCGGCAATACGATCTTTTCGAAATATTCCCCGACGGCTCTCCGTTGTGGCGGGAATCTGTGTTCGGCCTTGAAAATGCCACGCGCCGTTTGAAAGAATTATCCGCCCAAACAAAAAATGAAATTCGCGCGATTCATATTCCAACCAACACAGTGATAGCCACGACGAATCTTCCCGAATAGGTGAGCGGCCCCCCGATTTTCCGGTTCGAAGCCGATTTCCGGTGCGAAGGCGATGTTTACTTGCGGCGGGTATTCAGGCGTGCGAAAATTCTCAATCAGCGACCACTCTGGCGATATCGTCTAAAGGTTAGGACGGAGCCCTCTCAAGGCTCAAATCCGGGTTCGAGTCCCGGTATCGCTACCAAGATTTGCCGAGCGGAACACTCGCAATTCCATTGCGGCCAATTTGGATTCGTATTATCAGATTTTTCTATTTGCCGCCCGGCATTTTTCGATTTGACGCTCCTACAAGCCGCGCGATACCCTACGCCGTTCAACCGGTTCCCAGCGCCGCAGCCGGGAATCGCCGTTTAACTTAGACTTTTTCTTTCGAGGAGATGCATGGCCAACGAACTTCGCAATTTTCTGACGCTCTCGTACGAAGAGCTGGAAGAGATGAATCTGCACGCGAAAGAGCAGCGCATGACTCGCGTGGCGCCGCACAAAATTCAAGAGCAACGCATCAAGTATCTGACGGACGAGAAGCGCATCAAGGCCGTCACGGTGCTGTTCAGCGATCTGGAAGGCCGCCTGCACATGCTCGATTACGACAAGAAGTTCCTGATCAAGAGCTGGGACAATCTGACGTTCGACGGCTCGTCGATTCGCGGGTTCACGGCGCAACGCGAAAGCGATCTGCGCCTGGCGATGGACTGGAGCGCGTTTTACTGGGGGCCGGCCGACGTGTTCGGCGGCGGCAAGGTGCTCGTTTTCGGCCATGTGATCGACAAAGACGGCTCGCCGTATCGCGCGGACATGCGCGGAGTGCTGAAAGGCTTCGCCGACGGGCTGCACAAGTCGGAAGGGTACACACTGAACGCCGCCAACGAAATCGAAGGCTTTCTTTTCCAAGGCGCGGATGCGGAGAGGAGGTATCACGAGACGGGGAAATTTGAATACGTCAACACCGGCGGCTACTACCACTCATTACCTGGCGATCCGTTGCGCACGTTCATCGACACGACCGCCGAAGTGCAGCGGGCGATGGGATTCGAGAATGAAAAGGACCATCCGGAAGTGGCGCCCTCGCAATTTGAGATCAACTACGGCTATGGCGAGGTGGTTGCCGCAGCGGATCAAATCCAGCTCTACAAGCTCGTCTGCCGGCAGGTGGCCACGCGCATGGGATTGACGGCGTGCTTTTTGCCGAAGCCGGTTGTCGGCGTGAACGGCAGCGGCATGCACACGAACTTATCGATCAGCAAGGGCGGCAAGAATTTGTTCTGGGACCCGAAGGGCGAGGAAAAGCTCAGTAAGGTGGGCTGGTCGTTCGTGGACCACATCCTGTCGTACGGGAACGATATTTGCCTGATCATGAATGCGAGCGTGAACGCCTACCGGCGTCTCGACCCGCACTTCGAAGCGCCGAATCAAATCAAGGCTTCGGCCGTCGATCGCGGTTCGATGATCCGCATTCCCATTGGCAACGAACGCAGCATGCGCGTGGAGTTCCGTTCCGTCGCGCCGGACGCGAATCCTTATATGGTCATGTACGCGATTTTCAAGACGGGACTTGAAGGAGAGACGGCGAAGATCAAGAATCTCCGCCAGGCGGAACGCTACCTGCCGGACAATATTTACACTGCGCTCGAAAATTTCCGCAAGTCCGGATGGACAACAAAACTCCTGGGCGAGGATGTGAAAGGGCGTTACGCGGAATTAAAGGAAGCGTCGGCGGACCGCTGCTCGCGCCATCTCGGCACTTTCGTGAAAGCTCCGGAAGTGCAGTATCACCACGAAGTGTATAACCAGTTCCTGTGGAACTTGTTCTAGAAGGCCTTGTCTCACCTCGAGCCCAGGCTGAAGGTAGCCAGGAGAAGGTAAAGCAAAGGCGGCGAAACGGGGCGGGTGGCGTCGATAAAGCCATTGTCGCAGCGAGGTGGTTCGCGCTATACTGCTCGCATAGGTTGGACGAATTTTGCAGCGATTTTTCCCGGAGGCACTGATGGAATGGGTAACCCCTCAGCACGAAGAAGTTAACCTGAACTGCGAGATCAGTTCGTACGCGAACGCTGAACTGTAGCCGCTAGATGCGCGTCAAAGTCCTCGGCTCGGCTGCCGGGGGCGGTTTTCCGCAATGGAATTGCGCTTGTCCTAACTGCTGGCGTGTCCGGCGTGGCGAACTAAAAGGCCAAGCCCGCACACAGACTCAGATTGCCGTTTCCTCCGGCCAGTCCTCCTGGATACTCCTAAACGCGTCGCCAGACCTGCGACAACAGATTCTGAAAGATCCGGAGTTTGCTCCTGCCGAAGGCGCGCGGGGCACCGGGATTTCCGCAATCATACTAACGAGCGCTGATTCTGATTGCGTAATGGGCTTGCTACACTTGCGCGAGTTTCAACCGCTGCGAATTTTTGCCACCCCGGCGGTGCGCCGGATCGTCACCGAAGAGAACAGTTTATTTCGAACGCTGGAGCGATCGAGTCCGCCAGTGCAATGGATCGATCTGACGTTCGACCGACCGGTGAACGAGTTCGGGCGGACGGCGTCCAAGGGGGACGAAAACCTATCCTGCCAAGGGGTGCCGCTTGGGGGCGAATTTCCGGACTATGCGAGTGAGCGGCTCCGGCGAGGTTTGAGGCAGGAAGAGGCTGTCATCGGCCTCGAACTCGTGCAGGGCGAAAAAAAAATCTTCTACGCTCCGGGCTTGCCGGGGCACGGCACGGAATGGATTCGCCGAGCACACGAAAGCGATCTTTCGCTCATGGACGGGACGTTCTGGACGGATGAAGAGTTAATGAATGTTCGCGGAAGCGGCAAGACGGCGCGTCAGATGGGCCACCTGCCTCTTTCGGGCGCGAACGGACTAATCAAGCAAATGGGCAGTGGAGGCAGGACGCGCCGCGTGCTGATCCACATGAATAATACGAATCCGGTGCTCGACGAAGAGAGTTCAGCGAACCGCGCAGTGCGCGATGCGGGATGGGAAGTCGCCTATGATGGTTTGGAGTTTGAACTGTGAGTGACGCTGGACGAAAAACTATTCTGACGGAAGGTGAATTCGTGGCGCGGCTGCGTGCCATTGGCGAGGAGCGATATCACCACAAGCACCCATTTCATCAGCTCATGCACGAAGGCAAATTGACGCGCGGGCAGCTTCAGGCCTGGGCGCTGAATCGCTATGCGTATCAGAGCCGTATACCGGTGAAGGACGCGGCAATACTGGGGCGAAGCGAGGATCCGGACTTTCGCCGCGCATGGCGCAAGAGGATTATCGATCACGAGGGCGACGGCAGCCGGCCCGGAGGCATCGAGAAATGGCTGAGGCTAGTGGAGGCAACCGGCCTTGACCGCGAACAAGCGATTTGCGGCGAAGGAATTCTTCCGGCGACTCTCTACGCGGTGGATGCCTACGTCTGTTTAGTCCGGACGAGGACTTTGCTGGAAGCTGTGGCGTCGTCGCTCACTGAAATGCTTTCGCGGAAGCTGATCACGCTGCGGATGGATCGGCTGCGACAGCACTACCCGTGGCTCGCGAACGGGCTGGATTATTTCGAAGGGCGGATTACCCAAGCGCCAGAGGATGCGGAATTCGCGCTGGGCTGGGTGAAGAGGCATGCGCGGACACGGGAGGAACAGGAGCTGGCGATGGGCGCATTGCGAGCCAAGTGCGATATTCTGTGGGCGATGCTGGACGCGATCTATTTTGCGTACGTCACACCGGGCTGGCCGCCGCCGGGCGCGTTCGTACCCGCGAAAGAATCATGACGACACCCGAACCGAGCAGCTTTCCGCACCTCGCAGCCGGTTGCAGGTTAAACGAGAAGGCGCAACCCCACCGGGTGCTTCTGATGCCGGAGCGCGCGCTGCGACTCAATGGGCCGAGCCTGGAAATTGTGGAGCGCTGCGACGGCAGGCACACAGTGCGGCAGATCGTCACGGAATTGCAGAAATTGTACTCGAAGGCCAAGCCCGAAAAAGTGGAGCAGGATATTCTGGGATATCTCGAGCTATTGCGAGACCAACGGGCGCTAGACTTCGCGAATGAAATTTGGAGTTCGAATGAAGCCGTGCCACCGAAGCATTGATTCATGAGCCCGACCTCTTCCGTCCCGCTGGCGCTGATTGCCGAAATTACCCACCGCTGCCCCCTGCATTGCGTGTATTGCTCGAATCCCGTTGAACTGACCAAGCGCGCGAGTGAACTTCCGGCGAGCGTGTGGACGCGAGTGCTGCGAGAAGCGGCCGAGCTGGGAGTGCTGCAAGCGGACTTTACCGGAGGCGAACCTCTGGCGCGCCCCGACCTCGGGGAACTGATATTCGCGGCGCGCGACGCCGGTCTTTATGCCAGCTTGATCACGTCGGGCTTGCCGCTCGATGAAAAACGGCTCGACGAACTCGTCCGTGCGGGTCTCGATCATCTCCAACTGAGCTTTCAAGGAGCGCGCGAAGAAAGCGCCAACGAGTTCGCGGGTGTGCAAGCACACGCACAAAAGATGCGAGTCGCAGAATGGGTGAAGAGGCGACGGGTCGGATTGACTCTGAATTTTGTGCTTCACCGCCAGAACCTCGACCAGCTCAAAGAGATGGTGGCGCTGGCGGAGTCGATAGAGCCCGGAAGAGTGGAATTCGCGCACGTTCAGTATTACGGCTGGGCGTTTGCCAATCGCGAACGGCTGCTGCCGACGCGGGGGCAGCTGGATCGTTCGCTTGAAATTTTGAGGAGCGCTGAAGAACGGCTGCGCGGGCGGATTCGCTTGGAATACGTGGTGCCCGACTATTACGCGAAATATCCGAAGGCATGCATGGGCGGCTGGGGACGCAAAGTGATGCTGGTAGCGCCCGGAGGCGATGTGCTGCCGTGTCACGCCGCGAACGTCGTGCCGGGAATGATATTTGAGAACGTGGCGACGCGTTCGCTTCGCCAGATCTGGGAAGAATCGGAAGCGTTCCAGCGATTCCGCGGTGAAGAATGGATGCCGGAACCCTGCCGAAGCTGCGATCGACGCGCGCTGGATTTCGGCGGATGCCGGTGCCAGGCATTTTTGCTCGTGGGAGATGCGGCGACGACCGATCCGGTGTGCTCCCTCGCGCCCAGCCGCGATGTAGTGGATGCGATTCTCACTGCGCTGAACGCGCCGGTTCCAGCTGCTCCTGCGGAGTCCGCTGAGTGGCTCTACCGTCCCAACCCTGCCTGAGCTTTCACCGCCTACACTGCTTTTGTGATCGTCGCGCCAGAGAAAAGGAATCAGAAGGCTTTAGGTTTGCGTTCGAACAAAAGGGACCGTGGGAAGTGAGGGATTCGAGAACGAGGTGCTGCCGCCAAGACACGTGGGTGAGGCGGTATGCTATCGTTGCAGGGGGAAGTCCGCTCTTGGGAGGGTTTGAATGGAAACGCAGTCGCGACGCCGCAGCGATCGCGTTACGCTGACTTTGCTGCTGGAGGCTTCGGGCACCGACAGCCGCGGCCAAGTGTTCTCCGAGCCTACCCGCACGCTGATGATCAACAAGACTGGCGGGATGATCGTGCTTGGGCGGGAGTTGCGGACCGACCAGCAGTTCCTAGTTAAGCGCAAAGCGCCAACCGAGGCGCACCGCCAGAGCAAGGTGCGTGTTGTAGGCCAGTTTGGGCAACAAAAAGAAGGTTTTCTCTACAGTATTGAGATCGTAGACGGAAGCAATGATCTGTGGGGGATTGAATTTCCGGAGCTTTCGGCGTCTGAAGAAGCAGTAGCCCGCATGCTAATGGAATGCAGCTATTGCCGTGCACGCGAAGTTGTCTATCTGAATGAACTGGATCTCCGGGGGTTTGAGACGAACCGCGGAATTGCGCGTCATTGCAAGTCCTGCGGGGTGCCGAGCATCTGGACACAGGCGCCGCACGAGGACGAGAAAAAGCTGGCGTCGCGCGCAGCTCGCGGACGTCGGGGCCTGGAAGACGAGCTTCCGCCTGGCGGGGAGCAGCGTGAACGTCAACGCATTCGACTGAAGACTAGGCTCACGGCGTGCATCCGCCAGAAGGATTCGGACGACGAGCTTGCCGTGTGCGAGGACATATCGCCGATCGGGATGTGTTTTCGCAGCAAGCGGCGTTACGGCTCGGACGCACCGATCGAGGTTGCTGTTCCTTACGCGCCCGACGCAGCCAACATTTTTCTTCCAGCGCGGGTTATCTATTCAGAGGAAATGCCGAAGGCGGGATTGTTCCGGCACGGTACGGAGTACCGCAGAATCGGGCCTCGGGCCCACTAGGGCTTAGCCAGCACAGAGGGGATACTCCCAGCGCACGCCTGGTGAAGCAGCAAAACTCTCCCGGCTACAACCGCCGCTTTCAACTTACAACTACGACAGAGCGCTCGCGGCTGCGACGTTGGTGGTAGTGCATTGAAATATTGAGGTGCACGTTTCCACTTGGTGTTTCGAAGCACAGGATTGTGGCTTCCGAATCTTTGCCGGCGGCGGCGCACTGCTCTTCAGTGAGAATTTGCGGCGGAAAAACTTTGAATTGGAAGCCGCGGTCGTTGAGCTGCGTTACGGCGTTTCCGATGACCATGTTCGCCAGCTCGCAGACGGTTTCGGGCACGAGAGGTTCGCCGGGGTTTACGGTTTCTCCGGAGAGGGAACTGGCCACTTGCGCGGCTGCTTGAGGTTCCATATCGAGTACGACTCGGCCCTCGATTTGGCCCTTGAAGGCGACCGAGGCTGCCAGCCCTTTGCGGCGGTAGCCTTCTTCTTCCATGGTGAGATCGACAATACGGGCGGGAGCATTCATTAATTCCGCCAGAACCGCGTCGAGCGAACCGATAAAAGGCTGGATCAGATCCATTCTCATCGCGAAACCTCCCCTCCGGCACCGACGGGAGTAGTGACGCCGTCGTCATTGAGAACGTAGCGGATGATCTCGTAGAGAGCGTCCGGCTTCACCGGCTTCTGAACGAAGTGGCGCGCGCCCTTCTGGAGAGCGGCCAGGATGTTGTCCTGGTAACCGACGGAGGAAACCATGACGATGCGAGCGTCGGGGTGTTCCGCGACGATGCGCTCGACCGCTTCGATCCCTTCCATCTGCGGCATGGTGATGTCCATAAGGACGATGTCGGGCTTGGTGCGGGCGTACTCGGTAATCGCCGTGCAGCCGTCGCCGGCCTCACCGATCACCTGGCCGCCAAACGATTCGACCATCTTCGCGAGACTCTTCCGCGCGAAGACCGAGTCGTCCACGATAAGGTAGCGGACCATCTGACTGTCTTTCTTGCGCGTTAGTGCTTCAAACTGTTTCATGACGATCTCCTTCGCGAATCCAATTCGGTGTCAGCCGCGCCCGAGGGGGACGTGACTGCTTCCGGAGCGGCTCCGAGCCGTTCCGGCGTGCACATCGATTGCAGAACACTAGCGAGATTAGAAAGTGAGACGACCCGGCTTACGAATCCGCGTTCGATTGCGTGGCGGGGCATGCTGTCGACGACGCAAGTTTCAGGGCTTTGGGCAATCGTGTTACCGCCCACTGCTTTCACGGATCCCGTGCCGATCACGCCGTCGTCGCCCATTCCCGTCATGATTATCGAAATGCTCCTGCTGCCAAATTCCTGCGCGAGGGATTGAAAGAGCACGTCGACCGACGGGCGATGACCGTTGACGCGGGGCTGATCGACAAGGACGGCGATATCGCCGTGATCCATCCGCCGCACTTTCATGTGGCGATTGCCCGGACAGATCAATGCGCGGCCAGCAAGGAGCAAATCGCCCGATTGCGCTTCTTTCACTTCGATCGCGGAGGACTCGTGGAGGCGCTTGGCAAACATTTCCGTGAAACCTTCAGGCATATGTTGAACGACGAGCAGGCATCCGGGAAAATCGCCGGGAAGCTGCGAGAAAAGGTATTGCAAAGCATTCGGCCCGCCGGTGGAAACGCCGATCGCTACAACCCGAGAGGGCCAGTGGGAATTCGACGAGCGCCGCGGCTCCTTCTGCTTTGTTGACGGCTCGGTGATGATCATCTTCGGCGCACCGGAAGCGGCGGCTACTTTAATTTTGATCGCGAGCTGTTTGCCGATTTGTTCGATGTGGCCGGAAGCAGCATCGTGAGGTTTGGTGACGAAATCGAAGGCCCCGAGGGCGAGTGCTTTGAGCGTGAGGCCCGCGCCGTGCTTTGTGTGCGCGCTTACAACGATTACCGGAACGCGGTGTTTGCGCGTGATCTGGCGCAACATTTCGATTCCGTCCATGCGCGGCATTTCAAGGTCGAGAGTAATCACGTGAGGGCGAAGTTCTTCAATTTTCTTCAGCCCGATTGCGCCGTCCATGGCGGTGCCCACGACCTCAATGGTGGGGTCGTGCTGCAACACCTGCGGAATCAACTTCCGCATCAGAGCCGAATCATCTACGACGAGAACTCGAAGTTTCTCACTCATGCGATGGCCCCTACCGCCGGGATTCTCGAGAGGTGTGAAATCACCGCCGGTACGTTGAGGATGAGTACGACAGTTCCGTCACCCAGAATCGATGCGCCGCTGACGAGCGGCGTGCTGATAAGGCGGTCCTCGAGGGCTTTGATGACTAGCTCTTCTTCGCCCATCAGGTTATCCACCGCAAGGCCGAAGCGACGGCTCCCTGCACCAATTACGACGACGAAAGTGCGTTTCGCGCGTGCGCGATTTTCCTTCGGGCCTAGGCGATCTAAGCGAACCAAAGTGAGTACCTGCTCTCGCAGCTGAAAAACTTCGCGATCGTCTACGTGATGAATTTCGTCGTCCTGAATGCGCGTAATTTCGATGACGGACGCGAGCGGGACGGCGTAGAGCCGCCCTCCGACCCGAAACATGAGCGCTTGAATACTGGCGAGCGTGAGAGGAACCATGAGGCGGAAGGTGGTGCCTTTGCCGGGCTCACTCGTAAGGTCGATCTCACCTTTCAGATTGTCGAGTGCGGCGCGGACTACGTCGAGTCCGACGCCCCGCCCGGAAATTTCCGTTACTTCGTCCGCGGTGCTGAGGCCCGCCGCAAAAATCAACTGCAGGGATTCGTGTTCGTTGAGCAGATGGGCTTCATCGGCGGAGACGATTCCGTGCTCGATGGCGCGGCGAAGGATTTTTTCGCGATTGAGTCCGCGGCCGTCGTCAGACACTTCAATGATCACTTGATTGCCTTCGTGATACGCGTTCAGGCGAATTGTGCCGCGGACCGGCTTTTCGGCCGCCTGGCGCTCGGCGGCTGGCTCGATTCCATGGTCGGCAGCGTTACGGACCAAGTGAGCAAGCGGCTCGGCGAGCGAGTCAAGAATGCCCTTGTCGAGATCGGTGGTCTGGCCGGCCAGCTCGAGGACAATGTCCTTGTTGCGCAGCTTGGCGACGTCGCGGACGACACGGGGAAAGCGGCGGAAAAGCTGCTCGACCGGCACCATGCGGATTTTGATCACTGACTTCTGAAGTTCACCCAGGACGCGCGCTTGAAATGCAAGTGCATCCGAGAATTTTCCACGCAATGGATCTTTGGCAAAACGACGTTCAAATTCACCGATGGTGCGAAGCATCATGGATTTTCCGATGATGAGTTCGCCTACCAGGTTCATCACGACTTCAATCCGGCTCGCGTCGACGCGCAATGTGTTTTCAGCGGAACGTGCAATATTCGTTGGAAAGTTGCCGTCGTGGGGTTCGTCCTCACGGGCCAGAACGGATTCCGGCGCTGCGGACTTGATGCCGGCTGAAACCGCTGCTGCCTCGGACTCGAGAAGGATTTCGAGTAAATCGCGGGGCGAGGATTCAGGCGCGGGAGCTTTGTCGACTGAAATGTGGGCCACAACCGACGGCACCTGGCACCGTTTGCGTATCCAGTCCGGCGACTTCGCGCTTGCGAGGGCTGCTTCCACCAGGCCTACGTGCGCGACGGGCGCCGTCTCCGGGTGCAATGCCAGAATTCTTCCGGCGCTCTCCAGCGCCTTTCGCGAGAGCTCGAATGCGGCCGCGGGAAGAAACGCTTCGGGATCGAGATGCATCGCTACGTAATAAACCGATTCACCGCGCCGAAATGACTCGGCGATCATGAGGCGTTCGTATTCACTCCAATCGAAACGAGCCTGCTCGGTAGCTTGTTTCGAAGGCGCATCTGGCCTGCGCAGCAAATGTTGAATGTGTTCGCGCAGCGCTTTTCCATCGGGCGGCTGCAAGTGGTTGCGATACGCCGCGAGCATTTCATGGAATGTGTCGGCCGCGGTGAGAACCACCTCTGGTATCAGCCCCGCATTTTCCTGAGCGAGTTCCGGGGTGAGAACGTCCTCGAGTTCATGCGCGAGTTCGCTCAATTCCCGAAAACCGCATGCGGCAGAATCGCCCTTCAGCGTGTGGACCGCGCGACGCACACTGCGAAGGCTTTCCTTCTCGCCCGGATGCGCCTCGAGAGCCAGGCCCGATTCGTTCATGGCCTGGAGGATGTCCGCGGAACTTTCGAAGAAAAGCTCGCGAAGTTCAGAGGCGCGATCGTCGGGAAAATAGCTCACTTCACGGCCTCCAGCTTTTGATACACGGTGCCGTTATTCTGATGAATCATGTGATATTTGGTCGTGAGACCGAAAAGGCTTTCCGCGTGTCCGACGAAGAGGTAGCCATCGGGATTAAGACAGTGGTGGAACTTCTCAACCAGGCGCTTTTGCTCGGGTTCGTCGAAATAGATCATCACGTTGCGGCAGAAAATGGCGTCGTTGCGCTGCGGCAGAAATTCCGTCTTTAAGTTGTGGAAGTCGAACTGAACGAGATTTTTCAGGGCCGGCTTGACGGAATACTTGTCGCCGATCTTATCGAAGTAGCGCAGGCGGCAGGTGTAATCGACCGTCTCCATCTGCGCGTCGCTAAAGACTCCTTGCTGCGCTGTGAGCAGCGCTGAGTAATTTATGTCGGACGCAAGGATTTCAACTTTCCACGGCGGAGGAATCAACGGTTTCGGCGTGGGCATTTCGAAGGGCAATGGATTGCGCAAATAATAGTAAGCGAGCGCGTCGCAGACGAGGATCGCTAGCGTGTACGGTTCCTGGCCGGTGGAGCAGCCCGCGCTCCAAATGCGAAGCGACCAATCGCGGCGCTCCTGCTTCCGTTTCAGCAGCTCTTCCAGAACAACCTTCTGGAACAGTTCGAGCTGTGGACGAATGCGGAAGAAGCTCGTCTCATTGACCGTGAGATTTTCGAGCAGTGCGACAAGTTCCTGTTTGCCTTCGCGGCTGGTGAGCAGGCGGTAATAGCTGTAGAACGACTCCATGTTGCAGGCTTTCAACCTACGCTGTAGTCGGTCGCGCAGGAAGTGAGTGCGGCGCTCGTCGAAGAACATGCCGCACTCCTGGTAGACGAGCGTCTGCAGGAGCTTCAATTCAGGATCGGTCAGTGGAACTTGCGCAGTGAGTGTGGACATTCGCCCCTCGTCCCCTTTTGATCCAAAGCTTAGCTAAACAAACTCGTCACCGGGTGCCCGTGGGAACCGCAACCGCCGACTCGGCTACTTCTTCGAGGCGTCGTAATTCGCCTTTTTGCAACACGCGTGTCAGGTCCAACAGAATCACGAGGCGGCCCTTCAGTTTCCCAACGCCCGTGATGTAATTCAGTTCGCCTTCCTGAAAGACGTTGTGAGGCGCCTCAATGTCGGACGGCGGAATCTTCATGACTTCCGACGCGGAGTTAACGATCAAGCCGAGCAAGCGTCCCTCGAGTTCCACGACGACGACCCGGTTCTTCTTGTGAGGCTCAATCTGCTTCTGGCCGAAGCGTTTTCGCAGATCCACGACGGGGATGATACGGCCGCGAAGATTGACGACTCCTTCGATGTAGTCGGGTGCATTCGGGACGGCAGTAATTTCTGGTACGCGCACGATTTCACGGACCAGCGCGATGGGAAGACCGAACGTCTCGCGTCCGATCCGAAATCCGACGATTTGGAGATCCTTTGCCATGACTGTCGAGTGCGCTTTCAGGAGCGAACCACTTCTGCGTATTCGGACGGCGAGTGGCGTTCCGATCCCTGTTCAAAACGCCGCGCGGGAGTCCGGCGGGTCGCCGCTCCATAGTTTTCGTCAAGCACGAAGCGGTCCATCGATTCCAGCAATGCGCGGGACAATTTCGACATTTGCTCGGCAGCGGCGGCGAGCTGCGTAGAGCTCGACGTAGATTGCTGCACGAGCTCACGCATTTTTTCCATCGCGCGAACCACGGCTTGAGCTCCCGAGGCCTGCTCTTCCACCGACGAATTAATCTCCTGGGTGATCTCGGTGAGGCGATTGGTAGCCTTGGCGATCTGCGCCGAGCCGCTCGACTGTTCCATGGTGGCCGCGCCGATTTCCTGCGAGAATTTGTAAACCTCCGAGACCACGTCGGAGATTTTCTCGAGGGCCAGGCCGAGGTCTTTGTTCAGCAACAGTCCTTCCTGAACCATGGTGGTGCTGTTCTCCATGTTTTCGACGGCTTCGCGCGCCTCCTTTTGTATTCCCTGGATCAGTTCGGAGATTTCCTTGGTGGATTGCGTGGATTTTTCGGCGAGCTTTCGCACTTCTTCAGCGACAACCGCGAAGCCCAGCCCATGTTCACCGGCGCGCGCCGCTTCGATCGCAGCGTTAAGGGCCAGCAGGTTCGTCTGTTCGGCGAGGTCGTCGATTACTTCGATGATCTTGCCGATATCGTCGGCACGGCGGCCAAGAACGTCGATGATTTCCGCCGAAGACTGAATCGCGTGGCTGGTGCGATTGAGTCCTTGCGTGGCTTTGTCCATCGTCACCATGCCGGTTTGGACTTCCTCGCGCGAGCGGTGAGAAATGTCCACCAATAGCTTAGCAGTGTCCGCGACACGCTGAATCGACGTGACCATCTGATCGATGGAAGCCGACGTCTCGGCCACGCTCGATGCTTGCACCTGCGTGTTCTTCACCACGTTTTGCACGTTGATGCTCATCTCGTGCATCGTGCTGGTGACTTCGTCGATCGCCGATGCGGCCTGCACGCTCACCTTCGCCGATTCATCGGAAGCGCTGGCCATCTGCCCGGCTCCGCTGGCGACCTGCGAAGCGCTGTCGCGCACCTGACGAACCATCTCGCGAAGGCCTTGTGCCATTCGCGCGAAGGCTTTTGCCATGGTGTCTTGCTGCGATCTCGGGTGCACGGTAACCGTCAACGTACCCTCGGCGATCGCCGCCGACACATCGGCCATTTCCTTAAGGTGAAGGATCATCTTGTTGAAGTTTTGCGCGAGAATGCCAACTTCGTCCGAACGGTGGATATCGATCGATTGGTCCAGATCGCCTGTGTCGCCGATCCTGTGCGCTACGTCAATCAAGTGATATAGCGGATCTTTGATGCTCTTGGCTGTATAGAAAGCGATAAATCCGCCTAAAAGGACCGCAATAAAAGTGCCAGCAGTGGTAAGTCCTGAACTGAGCGCCGTGGCCGACGACGCCGCTGCGTTGGAATCCTCGAGAGATTTGCGAACGTTGTTGTTCGCTTCATCCAGCACTCCGGAAGATTTGCTAACCCACGAGGCCGGATCGTGCTGCAAGTAGAAGATCTGCAAATCGGAAACGGTTGCGTCGCCCGCGTCCACTTGATGGCGCTTGGCGATCATTGGCTTGGCGAAACCGTCGGCCCAATTGTGTTCGTTTTCCTCAACTTGAGATAATGCGGACTTCAGGTATCCATCGCGGGGTTTCGTCTCGGCGTCCCGCAACAGCGATTGAAGTTCCGTGATTCCGTGATTCGTCTTGTCTTCATCGCGCAGGTCGCCGCTCAGCAGGTAGTTCCCCAGGAACTGACGGTTTTCCATCATTTGAAAGCGGACCATCTCGATGGTCTGCACGTCCCCTAACGTGGCGGCAACGGCCGAGCGCGCCTTGTATTCCCGCGCGACGCTGAAGATGTTGATCACAAACAGGAATAGAATAATCGCCAGGATGGAACCAAATCCGTAGTACAGCTTCTTTCCTATAGTCATGTGAAACGCCTCCACTGCCACCTGCCCGAAAGACATTCCGCGAGTGCTAGTTCAAGTTGGCAAAATCAAATTCGACGATCTCGACTGTTTCTTTCGGCGTAGATTCATAACGCCACTTTTTCAAAGCATCGATCGCAGCAACCGCGAGAACCGGGCTGCCCCAAGAATTTTGGTGCTGGTTACATGTCCATCGGACGTTACGGTCGCTTCAAGCTTCACTTTGCCGGTCACCTTCATCTGCTTCGCGAGAGGGGGATACTCGGGCGCCACGCGCACTTTTATTTTCCGCGTTGACGATTCGGTCGATAAGGTCTGTGCCAGAGTATTCGGGGCTAGCCCAATCGATGCAGTCATAAGCAGGGCCAAGCCAAACCCCGCAAACCTACGTCCCCACTTCATGCACAGCCCTCCGGCATCGAGAGAAAACCCCAGCGGGAGAAAATGCAATGGCGATGCCATGAGCGAGGACATCTTTGACGTCCAGAGTAATTCGCCAACAGGCAGGCTAAGTGCTTGACGAATAAAGCTCTCTGAGTGTGGATACTACTGAGCAATCAGGCTGGCGGACAAACAGTTCGTCTCACTTACCAATGCATGGGCGGATCTGAGTCTCAGGTTGCGAAACAAGGGCGATTGCCCCTTAGAGCAACACAACCCTGCACATTCCTTGACTCAAAATGAGATTCGACCGTAACGTGATTCTGCTAGGCGAAGCGCGCAAGCCCCCAATCCTCCATGCGTGCATTGAAAAGAACTCGGGAACTCCCTGCTCGTCTCGATGGCTCGTTCGAGAGCCTGTTGGCTCAATTCTCCGCCACAACTCTGGAACTTAATCCGTCGCTCGGAGCAGAGGAATTTGCGCGTCGCTTAACAGCCCGCGCTGCGGACATGCTGGGCGCCCGAGCGGCGCTCTTGACGCTCGCGCGTGGTTCCGACTGGGAAGTTGCAGCGCTTGCAGGACCGGCACATCGCTGGGATTCGGTAAGCCAGCTTCGATTAACGCTTGCGCTGGCCGAGCAAGCGTCGATGCCTTCAGTTCAGCCGCGAACCGTAACGGCACGAAAGGCGTTGGGCGAGGAACTGACTGAGGCCCTTGGATGGAACGAGCTTGTGGTGGCGCCGCTGACGGGAAGCGAAGGGGAGTTGCTGGGCGTGCTCTGCCTTGTGGATCTGGGGCGCGAACTTTCCGATGCGGAACGCCAACTCCTGGATGCATTGGTGGGCCACGCCTCGGTTGCGCTTGAGAATGTGCGCTTATTCTCGCGCATCGAGTTGTCTCGAAAGCAATGGGTGGAGGACTTCGATGCAATCTCCGACCTCATTGTCGTACACGACGCGGAGAATCGCGTTCTGCGGCTCAATCGTGCTCTGGCTGATCTTTTGGGTGACGTACCTTCGAAGGCCGTGGGCCGGGACATGGGAAAGCTCGAAATTCTTGCGACGACCTTACAGCTGGGACGCTGCCCGTTCTGCCGAAACCCTAAAGCCACGATCGAAGATTTCGTCCATCAAACGGCCGAGCAAACGTTTCTGGTTTCCACTTCACGAATTCACACGGGTCAGGAGGATGAGCCGCGCACGATTCACGTGCTGAAGAACATCACCGACCGGCGCGAAGCGGAACGGAGGTACCGTCGTGAAAGGGATTTCAACAAGAACATCCTGAACAATACGCAGAGCATGATTCTGGTGCTCGACACCGTGGGGCTTGTGAGCTATGCGAATCGGCGGTGTTTTGAGGCTGGATATAGCGAGCAGGATTTGCTGGGCCAACCGCTCGTAAGGATGGTTCCGCACGCGCGTCGTCCACAAATGGCCGAGGCGCTGGAACGAACACTGCACGGAGCGGCGCTCGATATTCTCGAAATTCCAGTGATCCGCGGCAATGGGACGGCCGGCCAGTTCTCGATTAGCCTCAGTCCGATGCGTGACGAACACGGCGACATTAACAGCATCGTCGTCGTGATGACCGACGTTACAGATGCGGCGGATTTGCAGGCCAAGCTGATGCGAACCGAGAAAATGGCGGCGCTTGGTCAACTTGTTTCCGGCGTGGCGCACGAAATAAACAATCCGCTGGCGGCGATTGTTGGTTTTACAGACTTGCTTCTCGAGAATTCCGAGGTGCCGGACGCCGCCAAAGAAGAACTGCGAGTCATTTTGCAGGAAGCGCAACGGACACGCGTAATCGTTCAAGATCTTCTGAGTTTCGCGCGCCAGATGCCGGCGCAGCGAGAACCGGTGCAGGTGAATTCGATCGTGCGGCAGACTGTAAAGCTGCGCGCGTACGACTTCTCGAATCATGGCGTCGAGCTGGTGGAGAAATACACGGAAGATCTCCCAGTGGTGGTTGGCGATCCCCATCAATTGCAGCAAGCGTTCCTCAACATTCTGAACAATGCATATGACGCTGTGAATGAAACGCGCCGGCAAAGAAAAATCGAGATCGAGACGTCGCGACGCCAGAACCAGGTGGAGATTATTTTTCGAGACAACGGGACAGGTATTTCGCACCCTGAGCGCATCTTCGATCCATTTTTCACAACGAAAGAGGTGGGAAAAGGCACGGGTCTCGGGCTAAGCATCTGCTACGGGATCGTGCGCGCGCACGGGGGCGAGATCGTGGCGCGGAACAATCCGGACGGACTGGGGTGCACATTCGTAGTGCGGCTTCCCGTTGCGGGTAAGGCCGTTGAAACTAATTCAGTGGACGTGGTTCGATGACGGGTCTGAGAGACACTACTGCGGCCCTTGGAACGAGAATCCTGCTGATTGAAGACGAACAATCCGTGGCTACGTTTCTGCGCAAGGCGCTCGAGCGCCGTGGGTATGAGGTGGCGTTTTGTTCGTCCGCCGTCGAGGGATTGGAGCTGCTTGCTTCGGGCGATTTCCGCGGCGTGATCTCCGATTTCCGCACGCCGGGAGGAATTACCGGCGCGGATGTGCGCGACTGGATTCACCGGCATCGACCGGAGCTCGCATCGCGCATCGTGTTCATCACCGGCGATACGGCCAGCATTGAAACGGCGGCGCTTCTCGCGCAAGGCGGGACGCCCTGCGTTGAAAAACCTTTTCGCGTCCAACAATTAATCGATGCGGTGGAGAAAACGATCGGCCGACCATGAAAGACGAATTGCACCTCCGATTTCTGATTGTGGATGACGAACAAAGCATCCGTCGCCTTTGCATGACCGTCGGCCAAGGTTTGGGATTTATATGCACAGAGGCCGAAACGGCCGAAGCGGCTCTGGAATTACTTGAATCGATGCCCCCGGACATTGTTGTGACCGATCTGAAACTACCAAGCCTATCCGGCGCGGACCTGTTGCGGACGGTCAAGGAACAACTGCCGCGCACCGAAATCGCCATCATGACGGGCCACGGATCAATTGAGTCAGCCGTCGAAGCGATGCGTCTGGGCGCTTACGATTACATTGAGAAGCCCTTTCGCGTGGAGAAATTGCGGCAGCTTCTACAGCGCATGGCCGAGAAAGTGCGCCTAGTGACCGAGAATCAATTTCTGCGTGAGCGCGTGAATACCGAAACACAGCTCGACGGCATTGTTGGAACCTCGGCAAAAATTCAGGATGTGATGCGGATGGTTTCGCGGCTGAAAGACACCCGCACTCCCGTCTTGATCACCGGCGAAAGTGGTACGGGAAAAGAACTCGTCGCGCGCGCGATGCACTTCCGCGGTCCGTTGGCGCCGATGCCGTTCGTCGCGGTAGATTGCGGCGCACTGGTTCCGACGTTGATGGAAAGCGAGCTTTTTGGCCACGAGAAAGGCGCCTTCACGGGAGCGCTGAAATCGAAAGCTGGGCTGTTTAAAGCAGCCAATGGCGGCACTGTTTTCCTCGATGAAATTGGCGAACTTCCGCTGGAACTGCAGGCTAAATTGCTGCGTGTGTTGCAGGAGAAGGAAGTGCGGCCCGTCGGCAGCAACGACAAAATTCCCGTGGATGTCCGCGTGATTGCCGCGACGAACCGCGACCTGGAATCCTCGTATCGCAACGGCACGTTTCGGAAGGATCTGTACTTCCGACTGAACGTCGTGACGGTACACCTACCGAGTCTGCGCGAGCATCGTACGGATATTCCACAGCTTGTGCATTGTTTTCTCGACCGTTACGCACCGGACGAGAACGTTCAGGTGACGCCGGCGGCTATGAAGAGCTTTCTGCAATATGACTGGCCGGGAAACGTGCGCGAGCTCGAGAATTGCATCGCGCGGGCCGTAGCTCTAGGCGATCACCGGTTGATCGACGTAGCCGATCTTCCGCCGGCGGTCGCTGCGGAGCAGGAGGCGGTCGGCAGCAACTCTGACGCTGCGAGCCTTTCCACAACGGCGCTTGCGGACCTGGAGCGGATGACGATTTTGCGAGTTTTTGAGCAGGCCGGTGGAGACAAAGCGCTCGCAGGCAGAATGCTCGGCATAAGCCGCGCGACACTGTATCGAAAACTTAAGCAATTCAACATTCCCCTGCGTTCTTCAACGAAACGACCGGTCGAGCCCGAGTTAGTTCGCCCTTAGGTTTCAGGTGAGCGCGGAATGCGCACGTCGCAAAATGGATTTCCCGAACAGCAGTGAGACGCAGGTGTTTCAGGCTGAGACGGCTGAATCCATTTCCCCTGTGTGATAGTCCAGCAACTGCCTCTAGATAAAGCAGTTTAAGCTCGCGAATCGCGTGGGCTTATTTGGCCGCGCTCTTGCATTCGCTACTCAGGGCAGCGGTCTCGCATCCGTGTGTCGCCTTTTGCCTACTCGCTTCACGCGGTCTCAATTTCGGAAATGCGATGCCGAAGAGAGCGAATCGGCAAAAAAGTAAGGCCGCGAAAGTATTGGGGCCCATTGTCAATGAAAATTGAAGAAGCGTCGGTTCAATGCGCGCAGACGTGCGTGAAGAAATTGGCTGAACTTTTTCCGAGCGCTTCGTCCGTGCGTATTCCGATTCGGGTCATTACGCTCGGCAACAGTCGGCACCGGCTACAGGAACAAACGATCATCGAATTCGGCACCGCCAAGGAAGTGCTGTTCGCGTCTGCATTGCCGCTCGAGTTCGAGGATCACGTTCGATTGCTCAACTCTGACGGCTCGCTCGACACGCAGGCCACCGTAGTGGCCGTGAGATACCACGACGGACGCAAAGCCGTTGCGGCGCGTTTCGCGAGTGACGTCGGGAATTGGATCATCAAGCCATGACGATTAAGCCGCCTGTCACACCTATAGGATCTTCCATGGGTTCGAAAGCGAATCTTGCCGGGGATGGCCGCACTGACTTCACCGCGCAATGGACGGAAGCGCGCTTTGTGTATCCGCTCTACGCCGCGCTTGCGGAACAGTTTCATTTCGCCGAACTTCCGCACCTATTGGGTGAATTGCCGCCTGTGCGACCTTCGCGCGAGGTCTTTGATCGCGACTTGTGCTGGCTCGATGAGATTGACGAGAAAGTCCGCGCGTACCAGATTCGCCAGCTTCCGTCGAATGTTCTCAATGCAAGCGAGCGAAGTCTGCGCGCGTTCATTCACCGGCAACTGAAGAAGCCGAACAAGACAACGGTGGATCGCGACAAGATTGATTTCTTGCTCACGCAGTATTTCGCATTGTGCGCTCCGGAAGAGCTTTATCGCGGACAAGTGGAGCTTAGCGATGTGGCGCAAGTTCTTCAGCCGGTTCTAGTGGAAGCAGATGCGACACCACTGGAGTGGTGCGAGCCGCTCGAGGAAATTCTGGCTGCGCTAGAAAACTGCCACAGTCTGCGCGATTTGATGGAACACGGGCTGCTTGAGCAGGGCCGCCTATTGAAAGACTCCGCGGGTGCCATGTTCTACGATCCCGCCGCGCTCGTGGCGTTTGTCCGATTTAACTTTCTGCTTCGTCGAGCTTTCATTCGCATGCTACATGAGGATGTAAGCGCCGTGCGGCACGCCATTAACGCCTTGGAAGCGAACGATGTACGGGCAGTGGACTGCCGCCGCGCTGGATTTTCCGCCGCCGAGACAACCACGCAGCTTCGCTATTATTGTGAGAACTGGCGTCAACCGTTTCATAAAGACTACACAGAAAGCTCCGTCACACACGCTTTCGAGCAGCTTTTGGCACTTCGCGCGGATCTCGAGGAGGCAGTTGACCGTGGGCGCAACAACGTGTCATCTGCCGCCACCGCCAAGCCAACGGAAAAGCGCATTATCCCAGCGGCGCCCGAGTCGGAGATACCAGTCCCTCCGATTCCGAGCGCGCCGCGTCCTGCTGCCATACAGGTTTCGCCGCCAACGCCCCCTGCGCCGAAGACAGTGGAAGCACACAACACCGAGCCTGCCGCGAAGAGTGCCGCCACACCAGAAGAACAGAGTCCTGTAGCGCCCACCGGCGCGGCTGAGATGGAGAAATGCCTCGAAGCGATCTGGGAACAGTTGATTGCCGCGCCGCCATCACGCGGACGCTCCATGTCTACTATCGTGCTTCAGGATACGAAAGTTCTGCTCTCGTCGTGGGAAGTCGCTGCATTCGTGGCAGAAGGTGGGCAGGATGCCGAAGACTTGCGGCGTGCAGTGATAGCACGCGCATTGCTCGCGGTCGCCGCTGACCGTCGCAAGCGGTCGGGAGAATTGAATGCGCTCGCGTCTGCGCTGTTATTGGCACGGAGCGAAGTCTCTTACTTCCAGGGCCGCGTCGAACGGTCCAAACAAGCGAAGAACACGGAAGCCGCCGTCAATCTTGGGATCAGTACGAAGCGGCTGCTTTCGTGCATTGAAGAATCGGAAAAGCTCCAGCCCTGAAGCGCGGAGAAGGATGGGTCTCCTTTGCACCACGCCAGCGTCCTGATTGTTTCGGACGACACGGAATTCGCCCGCAGCGTCGCCGCGCGCTGGCAGGCAGAGCGCTGCGTGCCTGAAGTGACGCTCGCGACGAGCGACGTATGGAATGTTGCGAGCTCCGCCGGCTACCAATTGGTGATTGTCGGGCCTGTTCGCAAGCGGCGGTTGCCATCAATTCTCTCTGATTTGGAATCGTCATCGGCTGCCGCCATCTACGTTCCCCCCAAGGAAAAAGAAGCATCCTTTTCGCAAGAAGAGTATCCGCGTCTGCTCGTCGTTCCGCAGCAGGACGGCTGGACCGGAACACTAATTCTCATTTCAAACGAGGCGCTGCGCCGGATGGATGCAGTGAATCGAGCGCAGCGTGCGGAGCGGCTCGCGATCGAAAGCCAGCGGGATGCAACGCTCGGCCGCTATATGCTCGATATGCGCCCCAGCGTGAATAACACGTTGACGTCTGTGCTCGGCAATGCCGATCTGCTGTTGCTCGATCCGCTGCAAGTTTCCACCGCGTGCCGCGAACAGATTGAGACGATCCACACGATGGCGCTGCGGCTCAACGAAATCATGCAGCGTTTCTCATCGCTTGCCACAGAAATGCGAGCAGGTGAGAAAGAATCTCAAGCTGAGACGGAGACGGCGTCCCGGCGACTTGTCAACGGTTTGTAAGTGCGTCGCGATTCTCTGTAAGCGGAGCAAATGAAAGGGGTTTGCGAACAGGTCGCAAAGCGCTAATGCCCTACGAACGTGGCTGCGGACTTGCATTTCTTTCCTGGGGTCCAAATCTGGAGGTGCGTCAGTGGTGAACGCGGTGGTGAAAAAGGTTCTGATCGTCGACGATTCCCAGGCTGAAGTTCACCTGATGCAGTCAATGTTGCAGCAAGGCGGCTTTCATTCGGTCGGCATTTCCGACCCGACGCGAATTGAGGATGCGATTGAAGAAGAGCGGCCGAACGTGATTCTCCTCGACGTTGTGATGCCGCAACGCAACGGTTTCCAGGCGTGCCGGGAATTGAAGAGTCAGGACACCTACTCGCAGATCCCCGTGATTCTCGTGACGTCGCGCAGTTCGCCAAGCGACCGGTACTGGGGCGAGCAGCAGGGTGCGAATGGCTGGGTAGCGAAGCCGTTCACTTCGGAAGAGTTGCTCAACGCGGTTAAGAAGCTTGCCTGATGGCAGATTGGCGCCAAAACGATCGGCAGCCGGCGGGATTGCCACTTGAGCTCCAGGCAGGGGAATTTCTTGAGAGCCGGGAGCCTCCGGAAGCGCGTCGGCCGGAACGCCAATACTGCGTGTTTCGCGCGGGGCGCGAGCGGTTCTGCCTTTCGGTTCTCGAAGTGGAAGAGGTGGTCGATTGGCCGATCGTGACGCGCATTCCGCTGTCGCCGGCGTTCCTGATGGGAGTTTTCAATCTTCGTGGAACGATCGTGCCGCTCGTCGACATCGCGTTTACGGAGGGCCGCCGGCCGGGCCTGCTGCCGAAGCATGTGGTGGTAGCGGCGCTCGAAGGAGATTCCCAGCGCGACGACTTGCGCGTGGGAATTGCGGCGGACGAAGTAATCGGCACATTTACGACGGCGGAAGAAGCATTGCTCGATCAGGCGCCGATCGACGTTCCACATTGCCGCGGGATGTTGCGACATGAAGATCGGCTGGCGCTGGTCGTTGACCTGCGGCGATTGACCGACGTGTTTCCCGTGCCTGTGATTTGACAAGGCGCCGTCGAGATACTGCCGCCAGCTGGAATGACTTTTTAGTGCCGCGCTGAGAAGCGGCTATGGGATTACGGGTCGAACAAGTTCTTGGGAGGAAGTTATGAGAGCACGTTTGAGTTCCACAATCTGGTTGCTGGTCTTCTGGACCGGCTTAGCGCTGTTCGGGGTTCTCGGACTCGCCTATCACGCGGGCGCACACTCTGGGGGACTCTCGATTTTCGATGCGCCATCTATGCCAGGGAATGCCGGCGGAGCTTTGCTAGCCGCATTCGGCCTCGCAGTAGTCGCCGCACTGTCTGTGGTTTTTGTGCTTAGCAAGAAAGTGCTGAAGCCCGTCGGTGAGCTTGCGAAATTCTCCGAACGGCTCGTAGCCGGAGATTCACGCGCGCGTGCCGAAGTTGAATCCGATGATGAATTCGGGTTCATCGCGGAGAATTTCAATCGCAGCGCCGCGAAAGTGGCTCACGCCGTCACGAATCAGCAAGCGCAGGATTCTCTCCAGAGGAGCATTACCGACCTGCTCAATACCATCAATCAGGTGGCGCGAGGCGATTTGACGATTCGCGGCAAAGTGACGAACGACGCGCTCGGAAACGTGGTCGACTCCGTGAACTTCATGCTCGACAACTTCACGAAGGTTCTCGAACGCGTGCGTAAGGCAGCCGTGGACGTGAGCACAAGCGCCAACCAGATTCTCGACGCTGCCGACGACATGACCGCCGGCGCTACGCAACAGGATCAAGAGATCACAAACACCTCTTCCGCGGTGGAAGAGCTCACGGTTTCCATGAAGCAGGTATCGAACAACGCGGAAGCGAGCGCCGAGGCGGCACGACGTGCTCTCGACGCCGCCGAACAGGGCAACCGTGCCGTGCGCGATACGCTGGAAGGCATGCAGCGCATCCGCGCGTCAGTGCAAGCCACCGCGAAGAAGATCAAGTCACTCGGCGATCGTTCACTGGAAATTTCGGAAATCATTAACGTGATTAACGACATCACCGAGCAAACAAACTTGCTCGCATTGAATGCGGCAATCGAAGCAGCCCGCGCCGGCGATGCAGGCCGCGGATTCGCAGTCGTTGCCGATGAAGTCCGCAAACTGGCGGAGCATTCCCGCAGTGCAACGAAAGACATCGCCGCACTGATCAAGGCGATTCAGGCCGAGACGAACGAAGCGGTCGTTGTTATGGAAGAAGGCACGCGCGAAGTGGAAGTGGGAGCGGGACTTGCCGATCAAGCCGGAAAGGCGCTGGAAGCAATTTCAAGCGTCGTCCGCCAGTCAGCTGAACTCGTTCAGGAAATCTCCCTCGCTTCCAAGCAGCAAGTGCGCGGAACAGAAGGCGTGGCGAACGCCATGCAGATCATTTCCGGCATCACTCGGCAGACCACGCAGGGCGCGCGGCAGACGGCTTCCACCGTGGGCAACATGGTGAAGCTCTCCGAGCAACTCAACGAAGCGCTCGCGCAGTTCCGCTCGCAGTCAGGTCGTGCACCGGAGGCGAAAGAGGAAACGCGGACTCCTGCGCCAGTGGGGGCGAATCGTTAACGGCGGATCGGCGCACGGCCATTCGCCGCACGCTGACATGTGCCGAACATGAAACAGCACTCATCCACGGCGTCGACGGCAGCCACTGCTGCGAAGCCTAGCGAATTTGAACTTGACGAGATTCGAACGCTGATCGAACAGCGCTCCGCGATTCTGTTCGATGCGTCGCGCGAACGCTTCTTTTCGACGCGCCTCGACGAATTCATGGCGGAGAAGAACATCGCCAGTGGCGGGGAACTTCTTCGATTCGTGCGCGGCTCGAGCATCGAGTACGAAGAGCTGCTTGAGCGCTTGCTCACGCAGGAGACGTCTTTTTTCCGGTATCCCGCCGTGTTTGAGGCGCTTGAGAAAAGAATTCTGCCGGAAGTGCAGGAACGGAAATTCTGGCAGAACCCGCGGACTCTTCGCGTTTGGAGCGCCGGCTGTTCGACGGGCGAAGAACCGTACTCGATGGCGATCACTGTGTGCGATGCGTTGAAGTTTGCCGAGGCGTGGGACATCGAGATTCTCGCGACGGATGTGAGCCGGCGCGCGCTGCGCCACGCCGAGCACGGCGCGTATTCCCGGCGCAGCTTGCAGGGTGTTTCACCGCGGCAGGTGGAAGCCTATTTCACCGCGACGAAACACGGCTTTCAAGTGAGACCGCGCATCCGGCGGATGATTTCATTTGCGCAGATGAATCTAGTCGACTCGGTTTACGTCGGCAAGCTCGACTGCATCTTCTGCATGAATGTGCTGATGTACTTTTCAGAGGAGCGGAGGCTTTCGATCCTTCGCCGATTCTTTGATGCGCTTGAGCCTGGCGGCTACTTTCTATTGGGCCATTCGGAAACGCTCTCGAACGTGCCGGTGAAATTCGAGTCGATCGTTCTTGGCGATTGCCGCCTTTACCGCAAGCCTCTTGTTGCGGAATCGCAGCGGGCGCCGGTGCTTGTGGAGGGAAGTCTGTGAGCGGGTTGAGCCCGGAATCGGTCGAACTGTTCCTGCAGGAGGCTTCGGAGAACCTCCAGTATCTGCGGGAGTACTCCGGAATTTTGCAGGAATCTCAAACGAAACTCGAAGATTTGGAAAAGCTTTACATTGCATCGCACACTCTCTCCGGCACGTCCGCCAGCTACGAATTCCCGCTATTTTCCGAAGTTGCCTCGAAAATGGCGCATATCTTCCATTATGCGATGAACGCAACGCTCACGCCGGAAATGCACGGCCCCCTCACGGAGTTTATCTCCGATGCGATTGCCGTGCTCGAGTTCGACCTGCTGCAGATCAGTTCGAGCGGAGTTGAGACGGCTGACGACATTGCCTCCTTCAAGCAACGTTATGCGTTTGCCTTTCCGCCACCGCTAGCGTCCGAACCAGCGAATGAATATGCGGAGAACGATTTCGGAGTTGGTGAGCCGATCCCCGAGATTTTTCCGACGCATTCGTTTGCGGGTCGCTTACCGGAAGACGCGGAAGTCCCCGGCGAAGTTCTCGAATTCTTCATTCCCGAAGCCGAAGAGCACCTGCAATCCGTCACCGAGTGTTTGCTTGCGCTCGAGGCGAATCCGAATCCGGACGACGTCCATCGGCTTTTCCGTGCGATGCACACAGTAAAGGGCTCGGCGGCGCAGGTCGGCTTGCACCGGCTTTCAGCCGTAGCTCACCGCGTGGAAGATTTGATCGGTCAACTGCGCGATAGCGCGCTGCAGCCGGGTGCGGAAATCGTCGATCTGTGCCTCGAGTCCGTGGATATCCTCAAGAAATTCCTGCATCGGCAATGGGCGAGTGATGCCGAAATGGCCGGGGCTGTCGGTCCGTTGCTGGCGCGGATTGGGGAACTGGTTCCTGAAGAGACTGTGGACGAAGAAGCAGCAGTGAGCCAGGCGGGCCTTGCCACGAGCTCCCTGCACTCAGAGGCAGCTGAGCCAATCGCGGTCTCAACACGGTCCGCCGCCGCACAGGCCTTGCCGCAAGCAAAATCCGTGCGCATCTCGCTGGAGCGGCTCGACCGCATGATGAACGCCGTCGGCGAACTCGTGATCAACCGCACGCGGATGGTTGGCCGGCTCGCGGAACTTGCCAAACTCGTCGAAGTCCTGACGTTTTCGAAGGGCCGCCTCTCCGGCAAGATTTCCGACTTCCAGGAAAAGCACGAATTCAATCGCCTGAGCGGCTCACTCGTGCCCGGCAGCCACGCGCCTCAGATGGACACGACGCGACCAAAATTTCCTGCGCTGCCTGCGATGACTTCGAACGATCTTCTCGACTTCAGCGAACTCGAAATGGATCGCTACGACGATTTCAACATCCTGTCACGCTCTCTCACTGAAATCTCCGCGGATGTCACCGAAGTTTTAACGCAACTTGAAGGTTTCATGGGTCGCGTGGACACCGACATCGACGAATTTACGAAACTCGCGCATCATTTGCAGGACGAAATCACCGCCGCGCGCATGGTCCCGATCGGAAACCTCTATACGCGCCTTTCGCGTACTGTGCGCGATGCAGCGAAGGCCACAGGGAAGCCCGTGGAACTTTCGCTGGAAGGAGCGGAAACTGAGCTGGACAACAACATCATTCAGCACATTTCCGATCCGCTGATTCATCTGGTCCGCAATGCCGTAGCGCACGGAATTGAAGGCGCTGACGAGCGTCGCCACTCCGGTAAGGACGAGAAAGCCCACGTCACGGTCCGCGCCTACCATCGCGGCAATCACATTTTTATCGAAGTCGAAGATGACGGCCGAGGAATCGACTACGAGCGCGTTCGCCAGAGCGTTATCCAATCGGGCGCGATGTCACCGGTGGCAGCGGCTGAACTCGCGGATCGTGAACTTCGCGAATTCCTTTTCCGGCCTGGTTTCTCCACAGCTTCATCGATGACGGAACTCGCCGGCCGCGGTGTGGGGCTCGACGTGGTCCGTTCGAACGTCCACTCACTGAACGGAGAAATTGAAGTTCGTTCCGAGCTGGGCCGTGGCGCGTGTTTCACAGTCAAGGTCCCATTGACGCTCATTATTTCGCAGGCATTGTTTGTCCGGTGCGGAACGTCAGTATTCGCGCTGCCGCTCGCCGTGGTGGAAGAAATTCGCAGATTGCGGCCTGACGAAATCGAAGACGTCGGAGGAAGACTTCTCACGCGAGTGCGAGACGTGGTTACCGAAATCGTGCGCCTGGATTTGCAACTCGCGCTGCCTCAGCTCGAACCGTTGAACGGCTACTTCCACATGGTGATCGTCAAGGTGGCCGGAAAGCACGTAGGCGTCGTCGTCGAGGAAGTTCTTGGTAAGGACGAAATCGTAATCAAGAATCTGGGCGATTACCTGCGCCGCGTGAAGCTCTTCCCGGGCACCACGATTGCTCCCGACGGCAGCCTGATTCTACTCATCGACCTAAATCGTTTGGTTTCCGCAGACACCGCCGACCGGCACGCGCTTCCCGCTTCATCTCCTGCGGCGCGCGTTTTCGCGCCAGGCGCAGAAGCTGTCGCCGCTGGAAGCATTCCAGCCGAAGCTGTGGATCCGATTGAGAACGACCGCGTCGTAGTCGTTGCGGACGACTCAATCAGCGTGCGGAAATTCGTCGGAAGGATGCTTGAGAAGGCTGGCTATCGCGCAAAGCTCGCTTCGGATGGCCTCGAAGCTTCGGAAATCGTCGCCCAGTCAGGTTGCCACCTTGTGATCACTGACCTGGAGATGCCGCGCATGAATGGTTACGAGCTGATGGCGCATCTGCGGCAGAACCCCGCGACTCGCGGGATTCCTGTACTCGTTGTCACATCGCGCGCCGGTGCAAAGCATCGCGACCGCGCTCTGAAGGAAGGCGCGTCGGGGTTTCTCACGAAGCCCGTGCAGGAAGATCAGTTGCTTTCGAGCGTCGAGAGTTTGATTGGATCGGACAAGCCGCAAGCTCGCCCGGCAATAGCCGTGCGGCCGCGGCAGAACTGAAATGATCAAGGCGACGGACAAAAAAATCCGGGTGCTCGTGGTGGATGACTCCGCCTTCATGTGCAAAGTGCTCCAGGAGATCATCAGCGCCGATCCCCAGCTGGAGGTTGCCGGCCAGGCCCGCGACGGTCGCGATGCCATCGCGCTGGCGGAATCGCTGCGGCCCGACGTGATCACGATGGACATTAACATGCCGCACGTGGACGGCTTGCAGGCGACCGAAATGATCATGTCGCAGAATCCGCGGCCGATCGTGATTGTCAGTTCCGAATCACGCGAAGGTGCGTCCAGTACTCTTCGAGCGCTCGAGCTCGGCGCGATTGATTTCGTCCAGAAGCCTTCCACGGGAATCGACCTCGACATGCGAAATGTCCGCGACGAGCTGACACGCAAGCTCAAGCTTGCGGCAAAAGTTCGCGTCGTGCGTACAGCCACGCGTTCGAAGCTTCCCGCGCCGCATGCGCCGCTGCCGATTTCAACTGGGCGGTCGACGAGTACGGCATTTGCTTCACAGAACGGAGGAAAATTTCCTTTGGTGGTAATCGCTGCATCCACCGGCGGGCCGGCGGCTGTAATGCGCGTGGTGGCGAGCTTGCCGAAGGATTTTGCCGCGGCCGTATTGCTCGTGTTGCACATGCCGGCGGCGTTCACGAAGCAATTCACGATTCAATTGGCCGAGATCTCGCCACTACCTGTGAAAGAGGCGGAAGCAAATGATCTCGTGCAGCCGGGGATGATCTATCTGTGCCCGGGCTCACACCATCTGCGCTTTTCCTCGCTGGGCAAGATCGCGCTCGACGCCGGCGCGCGCATCGAGGGTTATCGCCCGTGCGCGGACGTTGCCTTCGAAACAATCGCGGCTTACGCGCGTTCGCTCGCCGTGGGAGTTGTACTAACAGGGATGGGTAGTGACGCCGCCAAGGGTGCCAGGGCCGTTAAGCATTCAGGCGGCTATGTCATTGCGCAAGACGAAGCTTCCTCCGTGATTTTTGGCATGCCTGCCGAAGCAATCAAGATCGGCGCTGTGGACGAAGTGTTGCCGCTCGACGAAATCAGCGCCGCGATTGAAAAGCGCGTAACGAAAATCAGTCGAATGGTCCCGGTGGGAGTGAGATGAAAATTGCTAGCCCGGACGCGTCGAATTCGCGGCGTATCACCGCCTCGGAACCAATGATTTTGTTCCGGGTAGCGCATCAGACGTTCGCGATTGCAGCCGACGCGGTGCAGGAGATTCGCAGCACGGACGGCCTGGCGGGCGCGGCAACGGAATTTGAGCAAACGGAAGTGCCGAAGGTTCACCACACGATCGAGCGCGCGCACCGCACGTATTATGTCGTGAACGCCGGCGCGCATTTCGGGCTGCCGGTAACGCGGCCAACGCTCGTCCTGATATTGCGTCAACTGCGTTCGGCTGTGCTTGTCGATCAGATCGAGCGTATGGCTGACATTTTCACCGTGCATGCCCTGCCTCGAGCGTTCGCGGGACCGGAGCGCCGGTGGTACCGCGGATTGACATATCTGGACGACCATGTGATTCCGGTGATTCAGCCAAACGGTTTTCTTACGCCCGATGAATTCAATCGGCTCGATCGTGTCGCGATGGCAATCGCCGCAGAGCGCCAGACCGAAAAAGCGGTGCAGGCATGACCGGGACGGAAAATAGCGGAGGCAATTCCTTCGTCCTTCTCCAAGTCGGAGATCGTCGTTTCGCCATGCGCGCAGATATCGTCGAGGAACTCGCGCCGCCAGTGAGGTTGCACTCGTTTCCGCACACTTCTCCCTTGGTCGTGGGAGTGATCGTACGCCGCGGACACGTCGTCCCTGTCTATGACGTTGGTCCGGTATTGCTCGGGAAAGTTTCTCCCGCGCATCGCTTCTATCTCGTCGCCCGGCGTCAGTTCGGCGAGACGAGTGAATCAAGCGCGATTCCAGTGAACGGCGAGTGCGAACTGGCCACCGGCGAAGTACAGCCACCTCGCCAAGGGCGTCCCGAATACGTCACGGGAATTCTCGAGACTGCCGTTGAAAAACTGGAGATTTTGAATCTCGAAGTGATCATGGCCTCATCGGCTGCGGCCGCACATGTATCGAACCAGCCTAATGGCTTCACGGGGGCATCGCTGTGAGCACCCAGCCGAACGCCCCGCGAATCCTGCTGATCGACAGCAACGTTTACTTTTCGAAGCGCCTGGGCGATGCGCTCAAGGAGCAGGGTTTTGACGTGCTCCAAAGCACGCAGGCCGCGTACTCCCTGACGATGCTTGAATGGGATGCGCCGATGGCCATTCTCTGCGCCACAAACTTGCGTGAAATGGGCGCGCTCGAAATGGGCCCGATCCTGCGCGCCGATCCCAAGACTTCCAATATCCCGCTCATCGCAATCGGCGGCGGGGGAGACCAAGCGTTGCTTGAAGCGTATCGCGCGGGATGCGACGACTACGTGGATAGGCGGCGTTCGCCGGCCGACATCGCCGCGCACGTGCGTAGTTTTCTCGTCAGCCGTCAGGAAGGATTTCAGCCCACGCAGATGCTCGCGCTTTCGGACACCTCGCTGAGCGGCAATCTTTCACACCTCGATTTGCCCGGAGTTATCCAGATGCTGGGTCAGGCGCGGCAAACCGGCGCGCTGCACATCAACGCGTGCGAAACCGACGGCATTATCTTCTTCGAAGGCGGCGAAATTTTCCACGCCGAGTGCGGCATGTATTTCGGCGATGAAGCTGTGACGCAAATCGTGAAGAACTGCCAGGCATCCGGAAAAGGCGTTTACAAGTTCGTCTACGGAGCCACTGCTGCACAGCGAACCGTATTGCGCTCGGCCACCGACTTGCTTCTCGATGCGCTCCGCGAATTCGATGAGGGCGAGCGCGACGAAAACCAGAGCAACCCGATCGAGAATGCCGAGAAGGAGTCTTCATGAGCGAAACGCAAACTCTCACGGCTGCCCGTACGCCGACGGTTTATTTCATCGACGACAGCGCCACCATGCGTGAGGTGATTAAGATCGCCTTCCGCAAGGAAAATATTCACGTCATCACCTGTTCCGACGCCGCCTCCGCGCTCGCGCAATTCGGAGCAGCAGCGCCCGACGTTGTAATCACCGACGTCATCATGCCGGATAAGGACGGCTACGAAGTCTGCCAGTTCGTCAAACAGCACGAGCAGTTCGGAAAGACGCCCGTAATCCTGATGTCGGGCGTGGTCAACCGCACCGTCGCAGAAAAAGCCATGACCGTGAAGGCCGATGAATTGATCCGCAAACCGTTTCAGCCGCAAGATTTGATTCTGCGCGTGAAGAACCTCCTCTATCCAAAACCTGCTGCAATCGCGGCCGATGATGAACATGCAGCGGCGCGCGCGTCCTCTCGAGCATTGTCGAGCCTTTTCTCGCCGGCTCCTCCACCGGGAAACGCGCCATTCGTTCCCCAAGGTGCAACGCTGCGTCAGGAGGCTTCTGCCACGGTTCCTCTTCAGCGATCGTCGGAACTTGCCCCTCCGTCGTTTGGCTCGGCGCATCGGAATGCTCTACCGCCGCCCGCGGAAAGTCAAAAATTGCGCAATGAAATTCGGCGGCTTGAACTGCTCGTCAAAAAACTGCAAGCCGAACTCGAAGCCGGCCGCCAATACTGCGCCGCGCTCGAAGCCCACATCCAGACTCTGCAGGACTCGGAATAGCGCCTCTCCTTGGGGAGGTTCGATTCCCAGTCACTTCCCAACGTCGTCTCTACTGGAGTTCAGGAGCCTTCCGTGGCAGAATTCGGCGACGCCCAAATTCGTCGAAGAGGATGTGCTATGCGGCCCGTGCCACGAATCCTTGCAATTGTTCTGTCCACCGCCTTGATCTCGTTTGGGCTGGCTTCTCGCGGTGCGTCGCCGAATTCCTCGGCGACTGATGCGCCCTCCGGCAATTCGCGGAGTTTCCAGTTCACCTCGGTCACTCACGTTCCAGCTCTGCCGCAGGGGTCTCGTCAGCTCAAGATTTGGGTTCCGCTGCCATACGAGGAACGCTCTCAGCTCATCTCGAACCTTCAAGTTCTGACTCCGCCTTCCTACAAAATTGATCGCGAAAAAGAGTACGGCGACCGTTACGCACACCTAAAAGTGGATCCCGCTGAGGCGCGGGGACCTTTCGATATTCGCGTCACGTTCCACGTGCAACGATTCGAGCATCGTGTTTCGCTCACCCCATTGAACAACGCACCGAGCGAGCCGGCTGTCTCCACCGCGCGCTTCTTGCAGCCGGATCATCTGGTGCCCCTCGATGGTGTAATCAACGAACTCTCGATTCAACATACGGCGGGCGCCGCGACGCCGCTCGAAAAGGCGCGCCAGATTTACGACTACGTTGTCGCGTCGATGCACTACGACCACGACGGCAAGGATTGGGGTCGCGGTGACGCCGTCTGGGCCTGCGATTCGAAGCATGGAAATTGCACTGACTTTCATTCCGTGTTCATCGGCATGGCGCGCGCCGCAGGAATTCCCGCGCGATTCGAGATGGGCTTTCCGCTTCCCGTGAACGCCCGCGAAGGCGCGATTTCGGGCTATCACTGCTGGGCGCAGTTTTACGTTCAGGGAATCGGCTGGGTTCCGATTGATGCTTCTGAAGCGTGGAAGAATCCGGCGAAGCGCGACTATTTCTTTGGGGCCACCGACCAGAATCGGATCATGTTCTCTCTCGGCCGGGATATTCGCCTGAAGCCTGCGCAGAAGGGCGACCCGCTGAACTACTTCGTTTATCCTTATGCCGAACTCGACGGTAAGCCTTTCACGCAACTGAAAAACGAATACTCATTTCGGGACGATTCAATTCCAACGGCTGCGTCGGCCGGCGTTTCAACTTCCGACTAATTCTTGTAGCTCTCGCCCCGCTGCTTAATCAAGACCTTTCCGGTGAAGAAATTCGCGGGCTACGTCTGCGGCATCCAGGTGCTGTCCATCCACTGCGTTATTCAATTTTTGCATTTCGTCAGTCGAGATTTTTCCCGCCAAATCCTTCAGCGCGCCTTGCACCTCAGGATGTCGCGTGAAGGTATCTTCTCGCACCACCGGTACAGCTTCGTATGGCGGAAAATAGTGCTTGTCGTCCTCAAGCACTACCAGATCGCGTGCCGCTAGCAATCCGTCGGTTGAGTTTCCCGCCACCAAATCAACCTGCTTTTCAAGCAATGCTCGGTAAAGTAGTCCCAGATCCAGGATTCGTGGCGATTCGGCGAATCGAAGGCCATAGAGCTTGGCGAGTCCCGGGTATCCATCCGGCCGCTCCGAGAATTCGAACCCAAACCCGGCCCGCCAGCGCGAAGCGTACGGCGCGGCATCTGAGATTGTCTTCAGATTCAAGCGCCGGGCGTCCTCGCCGCGAATCACAATCGCAAACGTATTGTCGAAGCCAAGCGAAGGCAGCACATTCAATCCGAATCGTTGTTTATATTCGGCACGAACCCGCTGAAAGACGGCGCCAGGGTCGCGCTCGATTGGATCGTGCAGGATTGAAGTCAAAGCGGTACCGGTGTACTCGACGTACGTGTCGATGCGCCCGGCAAGTAAAGCCTGCTGGCAGATGTAGGAGCCCGCGAGATAGAAGCGGCGCACCACCGGAAGATGGGTGCGAGCTTCAATGTGTTGCGCGAGGATTTCTCCGAGCAGCGCCTGCTCGGAGAAATTCTTCGATCCAATCAGGATCGATTCCTGCCGCGGTGGCCCGCAACCTCCAAAGCCGACAAGCGCGAGAACCGCAACCAAGCAGATCGCAAGCGACTGGAACGCTCGCGTCATCGAACCGGACGCAGCCGTTGCTCAAGCAACCCGATTCCCAGATCCGCCGCGATGGCAAGCATCGCGGCTGGAATCGCGCCGGCCAGAATCAGCTGATCGTTCACCATTGCGAGGCCGCGAAAAATAAACTCGCCCAGCCCGCCTGCGCCCACTGCTGCTGCAATCGTCGCCACACCAATCGTCAGCACGGTCGCGATTCGCACGCCGGCCAGCACAGTCGAAAGCGACAGCGGCAACTCAACTTGAAAAAGAATCTGCCGTTCCGTCATTCCCATGGCCCGCGCTGATTCGCGCACGGCCGGATCCACGCCTGCGATTCCCGCCGACGTATTGCGGATGATTGGCAGCAGCGCGTAAAGCGTCAATGCCGTAATGGCCAGCCGGTCCGCGCGCCCGCCGATCCATGGCACCGGAAGCAGGAAGCCGAAAAGCGCCAAACTTGGAATCGTCTCCGCAATGTTGGCGCTGCCGAGGATCGGCTTTGAAAGCCAAGGACGCCGCGCCACCAGAATTCCGAGTGGCACGCCGATCGCCACTGCCAGAAACATTGTTGCTCCCACCAGCCAGACGTGCTCCAGCACTGCCTGCCAGATTTCGCCCTGGTGGTGCAGAAAAAAAGTGACTAGGTTCATGCGCCTCCCTCGAGCTGCTCGTACGCGCGAAACTGCGCGACATACGCGGCAGCGACAGATTGCTGCGATCGCAAAAATTCTTTCGGCGTGTACACCCCGGCGAGCTCGCCTGATTCGATCAAGCCGATTCGCGTGCCCAGCAAGAGCGCCTCACCCACGTCGTGCGTAACGATCACGATGGTTTTGCCCAGCCGTTTCTGCAGCATTTGAAATTCCTGCTGAAGCTCGCCGCGCGTCAGCGGATCGAGCGCTCCAAACGGCTCGTCCATCAACAGAATCGGCGGATCGGCGGCCAGCGCCCTCGCTACGCCCACGCGCTGCCGCTGGCCGCCCGAAAGTTGATGTGGATACCGCTCCAGGAATTTCTCGGGATCGAGGCCGGTCAGCACGAGCATCTCTCGCACCCGCGCGCGGATACGATCTTCTGCCCACCGCTCGAGACGCGGCACCAGTGCGATGTTCTGCTCCACCGTGAAATGCGGAAACAATCCGATTTCCTGCACCACGTAGCCGATGTGCCGCCGCAGTGCAATCGCATCCCATTCCGTAGTCGAGCGACCCTCCACGCGCACCTCTCCACGCGTGGTCTCGAGGAGTCGATTGATCAGTTTCAGCGCGGTCGTCTTTCCAGCGCCGCTGCGCCCAAGCAATACCAGCGTTTCGCCGCGCTTCACCGACAGAGTCACGTCCCTTAGCAATGCGGGCCGCCCCGGAATCTCGAAGGTTGCGTGTAGGAATTCGATCGCTACTTCACGATTAGCTTGATCGCTCATGTAGCGTCAATGTAGCACAGCCGCTCTCTGCCCGAGTGCGGCCGCGGTGTCTCCGCCCTTCACTTGTCCTGACCGTCCGTTCACGGTATAAGCTCAACGAGTTCCGCCGCTCCCCGATTCGCGAGGATTTGAATATGCGACGCTTCTGGATTGACACCGACACGGCCTCCGACGACGCAGTCGCAATTCTAATGGCGCTTCGCACGCCCGATATTCAAGTCGACGGAATCTCGACCGTCTCCGGCAACGTTCCTCTCGAGATGTGTTCGCGCAACGCGGGAACCGTCGTCGAACTCTGCGACAAGGACACGCCGGTCTATCCGGGATGCGACCGCCCGCTTCTGCGCGAGCCCAGTTACGCTTACTTTTTCCACGGTCCCGACGGCATGGGCGGAATGAATTATCCCGCTCCCATACGCGGACCCGAGAAAGAACACGCCGTAGACGCGCTTGTGCGCGCGATTCGCGGGCAGCCCGGTGAATACACGCTGGTAACGCTGGGCCCTCTCACCAATATCGCCATGGCCCTGCGCCAGGCGCCGGACATTTCCAGCAAGCTGCGGCGCGTCTACGTGATGGGCGGTGCGGCATGCACGGTGGGAAATATTACTCCCGCTGCGGAGTTCAATATCTGGGTCGATCCCGAGGCCGCAAAAATCGTATTCCATTCCGGCATGCCGATTCTAATGGTCGGCTGGGAACATTGTCGCGGCGCTTCCGCCTTGAACGATTCCGACATGGCGTTCGTTCGCGGCTTCAAAACGAAGTACGCCGATTTTGCGCTCGATTGCAACAAAAGCGCCCTTGCTGCCAGTCGCAGCTTCAATCGCGAGCGCGGACTGACGCTTCCCGATCCCGTTACCATGTCCATCGCCATCGACGCAGCCGTGTGTACGTCGGTGGATCATCACTACACCGACGTAGAAGTTGAATCCGAACTCACCCGCGGCATGACGGTTGTTGATCAGCTCCGCGTCACCAAGCAGCCCCCGAACGTCGAAATCTGCTGGAAGATCGACGCCCCTCGTTGGAAAGAAACGCTGTACAAGACTCTCCGATGAACATCGGCGACTCCAACCGTCGTCCCGAAGCGGTCCAATCAAGCTGGCTCTGGAACAAGGATCTCGCTCCCATTCCGCGCGATCGGCGCACCTGGGGCACCTACAACTACACCGCGCTCTGGGTCGCGATGAGTGTGAATATTCCCACCTACATGCTAGCGAGTGGAATGATCGCGGGCGGCATGAACTGGAAGCAGGCTATCTTCACGGTTTTTCTCGGCAACGTAATCGTACTGATTCCAATGCTCCTCAACGCACACGCCGGCGCGGAATACGGCATTCCGTTCCCCGTGTTCGCGCGGTCCTCGTTCGGAGTTCTGGGCGCCAACATTCCAGCGGTTCTGCGCGCGCTCGTCGCCTGCGGATGGTTCGGCATTCAAACCTGGATTGGCGGAGAAGCAATCAACACATTGCTCGCGGCCATCGTGCCAAGCTGGAACCATGCGTGGCTGTGCTTCGCGCTGTTCTGGCTATTGAACGTGATCGTCGTGCTTCGCGGAATTGAATCCATTCGCTTTCTCCAGGGCATCACGGCGCCCGCGCTGCTGATCCTGGGACTCGCCTTGCTGGCATGGGCGTATTACAAAGCCGGCGGCTTCGGCCCCATGCTTTCGACGCCTTCGAAATTCCGCACCTTCGGCGAATTCTTCGCGTTCTTCGTCCCTTCGCTCACAGGTGTCGTCGCGTTTTGGGCCACGGTCGCACTGAATATCCCGGACTTCACGCGTTACGCAAAAGGCCAGCGCGAACAAATGCTCGGCCAGGCTCTCGGCCTGCCCACTACGATGACGCTCTATTCTTTTATCGGCATCGCGGTCACTTCCGCCACGGTCATCGTATTCGGCAGCGCGATCTGGGATCCAGTCGTAGTTATGAGCCGCCTCGGGAATCCAATAGCTGTGGTAATCGCGATGTTGGCTTTGCTGCTTGCCACTCTGAATGTAAACGTCGCCGCCAACGTCGTATCCCCCGCGAACGATTTCTCGAATTTGTATCCGCGAAAGATCAGTTTCAAGTTGGGCGGCTTGATCACCTGCGTCGTGGGGCTGCTGATGCAGCCATGGCGGCTGCTCGCTAGCTATGGAAACTACATCGTCGGCTGGCTAGTCGGCTATTCGAGCTTCCTGGGACCAATCGCAGGCGTAATGATTGCGGACTATTACGTCCTTCGAAAGAGAATCATCTTCACCGGCGATCTCTTCGAGCGCGGCGGCCAGTACGAATTTTCGCGCGGTTTCAACTGGCGCGCGATCGGCTCACTAGCTGCTGGAATTATTGTCGCTCTGATCGGTCTCGAGGTCCCTGCATTGCACGGTCTCTATCACTATGCCTGGTTCGTGGGCTTCGGCGTTTCGTTCACGATCTATCTCGCATGGATGCCTCGTCCACGAAACGCTCGCCCACGAAACCAATGATGCGTACAAGAGCGAGCGCTAAATCATTTCCGTTTGAGAAACCGGCGTATATCCCGCAACACCTTCGCGAGCATGGCCTTCGTCAGTTTCCCCGTAAAGGTATTTTGCTGGCTGGGATGATAAGAGGCGAACAATCGCGGCAAGTCCCCGGGAAGCTGGTAGCTAACTCCGTGGCCAAACCTGAAAGCCGCAAGACTCTTGATTTCGCCCCGCTCTTTGAGCAGCCCCAGGTAAACGCGCATCGCGATGCTCCCAAGCGCGAGAACTGCGCGCGGCCGCAGGGTTTCAAGCTCGTGCTCGAAATACGGCCGGCAGTTCGCAAGCTCCGAGGGTAGCGGTTTGTTTGCCGGCGGCGCGCAACGGATTCCCGCAACAATATAGGCATTCTTCAATGTAAGGCCGTCGCCGCGGTTCGTCGACGTCGGCTGGTTCGCGAATCCCGTGCGGTACATCGCGTCAAACAAGAACTCTCCCGAACGGTCGCCCGTAAATACCCGTCCGGTGCGATTTCCTCCATGCGCCGCGGGCGCCAGTCCGAGGATCAGCAATTTCGCCTGAGGATCGCCGAATCCCGGCACCGGTTTGCCCCAGTATTCGCAATCCCGGAACGACAGCCGCTTTTCACGCGCCACTCGTTCGCGGTATTCCACCAGCCGCGGACACTTTCGGCACCGGATGATTTCTTCGTTCAGCTCTCGAAGCTCATTCATCAATGTCTCTGGCAGAAAATTATCACGAAACCGAATTGCTCGCGGAATCATCTATTCGTTTGAGCGATTGCGGCCCCCCAAAAGGCTATTCAGGCTTTTAGGTCGTTCCTCGTCGGGTGCCGCGGAAGGCTTTACGGTAGCCGCATCCAATGAACGCGAAGCGCGAAAAAATAATCATCATCGAATCCGACGCCTCAAGCGCTGAACACCTGCGCGCGGCATTTGAAACAGCGGGCTACGACGCCGCGTCATTCGTCACCACAAGCGAAGGTCTCGACGCCGTCCAGCACTCGGACGCCGATTTGCTGATCTTCGATGCAGGCCTGCGCGAGCCGGGCGCGCGCGAGACCCTTGCGGCAATCCGCGGCGCGGTCGCGACCGAGAAGATCCGCATCATTCTCATCGTCGGTGGAACAGCCGCCGAACGAGCCGCCGCGCTCGACATCGGCGCTGACGATTCCGTCTCTCGCCCCGTCGATTCCAGTGAACTTGTCGCCCGCGTTCACGTTCAATTGCGCGCCCGGCGCGCGGAAGCCGAACTCCGGAAAAAAGTGCGCATTGCCGAAGAAGGCCAGCAAATCGCGCACACCGCCTTCGAAGCGATCGCCGTCACCGAAAAAATGGCCAGCGACGCTACCAAGCTCGACCGCAAACTCACAGTCGGCGTCTCCGCCGTGCTCGCCCTCGCCGCAATCATGGCCATCATTTATTTCGGATTTGCCCGCAGCGCTCAAAAACAGACTCAGCGCTCCAACGCTTTTATCGCTCGCTTGGAAGGAGGGCTGGTCCATCAGCAGGATTTGCTCTCGCAGGTTCGCAAATTGCGCGGCGAACAAGTCGCCGGAACCACCGCTCCGGCGGGAAAAGACGAGTTGAAACGGCAAGCCGCCGATCTCAAAGCCAGGATGTCCACTGCCAATTCAGACGAAGTCGCCGCGCTGCAAAAAGATTTGGCCGAGACAAATGCCCGCTTGAAACGAGTCGAGCAGGAAGGCTCGGCCGCCCAAAATCTCATTCCCATGGACGTGCAGAGCGTCTGTCTCCTGCACGTTTCGGTCGCGTTTCGCGACAAACAGAGTGGTCGCAGGCTCCACTACGCCGGACTGAACTCCCAAGGCGATCCTCTCGAAGACAGTGACGGCAATCCGATTCTGAATCTCGAAGCCGGCGGGCCGGAAGTGAAAGTCGATATTTTCGGCACCGGTTTTCTCGCTGGCCCTGGAGGCCGCGTAATCACCAACCGCCACGTCGCCGAACCTTGGTGGAAGAATGATGAACTGAAAGATCTCACCAGCCAGGGTCTCCAGGCTGAGATTTCCTTGATTCGCGCCTATTTCCCGGGAGACTCGCGCGCCTTCCACGCCGAAATCCAGCAAATCTCCAGCGAAACCGATTTAGCAACGATGCGCGTGGATCTGCAGGATTTGAAGCGTCCGCTTCTTTCGATCGACTCGCAAAAAAACGCGGCAGTCAGCGGACAACCGGTTGTACTCATGGGCTATGCCACTGGCCTGGCAGCGATTCTCGCGCGCACCGACGAAGATGCCGCGCAGAAAATCCTCACCAAGAGCGGGGGCGACGTTTCGCAAGTCCTCGATGAACTGGCGCGGCAGGGCCTGATTCGCCCGCTCATCACACAAGGTCACATCGGCGATGTCTTGTCCGATAAAATCGTGTTCGACGCGCAAACTACCTCCGGCGGCTCAGGCGGCCCGCTTTTCAATCGCGACGGCAAGGTCATCGGCGTGACCTACGCCATCCTAAAAGGTTTCGGCGGCTCGAACTTCGGCATCCCCATTCGTTTTTCCCAGCCGCTCTTGACCCAGTAAGCGTTTTCCCTCCCTCGCCGCATCGAGCTTAAACAGCTCCCGAAAAAATCGTTCAAGGCATTACACGAAATCTCCGAGGCCACTAATACGCCCGGCTTGTTCTTCCATCTGCGTTCATCTGTGTTCATCTGTCTTCATCTGTGGTTCCAGTGCGTTTCGGCCCCTTCCAATTTCCTCTTCAACTTCCACGCTCTCCCGCGCGCTGTCATCCTCCGCCCTGAGCCCGCCGAAGGGATCTCAGCGTGCAACGCGCCGCTTCATTCCATTCGGCTCTCCGCCTCAGCGTTTCGCCATCCCAGAATTTTTCCTGACAAAAAAACACTTGAAATCCCGCAGGAGTGCGCTATAATGCTGAAATCCTAAAATAACCTAATACTTATTTTTGTGCCCCTGTAAAAGGGGCCAGCGCCGGCGTGTGTCCCTATCCCACGCCAGAGGAGAACTTTCGTCCCCAGCAGGGGACACGCGAGACAATGAATGGAAAGCGACAATGCGCATCTCGTCTGCTCTGTAGCATTCTCTTCGCAGGGGCGCAGCACGCTGCGCCCGGTCCGGCGATAGACCACTTGCAGCCATGTGCGCGGTTGCGCGCAGCCTTTGGGGCCGCCCGCCAATACTTCGCCTCCCAGATCTCCGCGAAGGAGAGCCTGAAGGATCAGCCGTTCGCCTCCGCATTTCTAATAGCGAATCCGCGATTAGAAGCACGCCTAAATCCAACAAAACAAACGGCGGCGCCCACACCTAATAGCGAATTTTCGCAGGTTTTTCTTTCTCGCCTTCGCCCGCTCAACGCCCGCATTTCTAATCGCCACATTCCGCAATTAGAACCCGACTTAACCCCAGCCAAATCACCGTCTACATCGTTTCTAATCGCAACAAATCGCACACTTCGCATCTCCGCATTTTCGGCGTTCTCCGATACGCGGCAAACGCTCGACGCTTTCCAAGTTTCCTCGAAATTGACACCCGAGGGCCGCACGGCTAGCATGGTCCCAGCGATTTTCCCTTCAAGGCAAAGCCTGAAGGCAAGCATTCCCGCGGCTGGGGACTGGCTCTTTTCTCTATCCATGGAAACTAGCTCGCACTCGAAATCCATCTTGGACCGAATTGTCGACGCTCGTCGCCAGTCCGTCGCGCACCGCAAGCGTGTGCTTCCCGATGTTGCGCTGAAGATTGCGGTCGAAAAGAAAGCCCCGCCGCCGCGAGATTTTGCTGGCGCGCTCTCACGCGCAGGCCTTAACGTCATCGCGGAACTGAAGAAAGCGTCGCCATCGCGCGGTACCCTGCGCGACGAATATGCGCCGTCGGCGTTGGCCGCGAGCCTCGAACAAGCAGGTGCCGCCGCTCTTTCGGTGCTCACCGAAGAGGATTTCTTTGCGGGATCTCTCGCAGATCTTAAAGACGCCAGCAAAGTGACCAAAATCCCGATCCTCCGAAAGGATTTCATCGTCGATCCCTGGCAAGTGTGGGAGACGCGCGCGTCAGGCGCCGACTCATTCCTCATGATTGCGGCGATCCTGTCCGACGCCGCGCTCGACGAACTGCTGGAGCTTGGCCGGTCGCTCCATATGGAGCCGCTCGTGGAAGTCCATTCGCGCGCGGAACTCGAGCGTGTGGTCGCCTCTGGCGCCCGCATCATCGGCGTGAACAACCGCGACCTCCGCAATTTCGAAGTCCATATCGAAACCTCACTCGAATTGATTGAAGCCATTCCGGACCACTGCATCGCAGTAAGCGAGTCCGGCCTGCGCACTCAGGCCGATTTGGACCGGCTGCGAGGGGCCGGGTTCGACGCTTTTTTGATTGGCGAGCATCTTATGAAAGATGCCGAGCCGGCCAGTGCATTGCGCGCGCTGCTCGAGCCTGTCGGCGGAGGGCACGGGGTCGCGTAAGCACCCGGCTGCAATGGTCATGGTCAAAATTTGCGGGATCACAAATGGGACGGACGCCCGGCGCGCCGTCGAAGCGGGCGCGGACTTCCTCGGTTTCAATTTTTATCTCAAGAGTCCTCGCTACATTGAGCCCGCCAAAGCCCGGCGGATCGCGCGGCGGCTGCCATCGAAAGTTTCTGTCGTGGGAGTTTTCGTGAACGAACCGGAAAAGCGAATGCTCGAAATTGCGCGCACCGTCGGCCTCGATTTCTTGCAATTGCATGGAGACGAATCGCCCGAAATGGTTTCGCGTTTGAAGCGCGCGTTGCCCGTAATCAAAGCGATTCGCGTGCGAAACTCATTTCGTCCCGCAAACCTTGCGCGATTCGGCCGCTCGGACGCCCTGTTGCTCGATGGCTTCGATCGCCGCCGGCACGGAGGCACGGGCAAGACGTTCGCCTGGGACGTCGCGCGCCGCGCAAACCGATACGGCAAGATTTTTCTGGCGGGCGGTCTGAACCCGGAAAATGTTGCCGACGCAATTCGCGCCGCGAAACCCTACGCGGTCGATGTGTGCAGTGGAGTGGAAGCGAAGCCGGGGAAGAAAGACCCAGCGCGCCTGAAAGCTCTGATGCACGCGGTGAAAACCGCCCAAGCCACGCGAGTCGTGCCAGCGGCGTCATTCGCTAAAGCCGCGAAACGAAAATCACGATGAGTTCGATCGCACAACTCGCTCCCGATTCGCGCGGCCGTTTCGGTCCGTACGGAGGGCGCTATGTTCCGGAAACGCTCGTCGCGCCTCTCGAGGAACTCGAACGCGCCTATGCCGAAGCGCGCGCGGACCACACCTTTGGGACCGAACTTGATTCCATGCTTCGCAATTTTGCCGGCCGCCCGACTCCTCTGCAATTCGCTTCGAGATTGACGGAACAATTCGGCGGCGCGCGCATCTACCTCAAGCGCGAAGACCTGCTCCACACCGGCGCGCACAAGATCAACAACTGCATCGGTCAAGGACTCCTCGCCGTTCGAATGGGCAAGCGCCGCGTGATCGCGGAGACCGGGGCGGGGCAGCACGGCGTCGCCACCGCAACGGTTGCCGCGCGCCTCGGACTTGCCTGCACCGTGTACATGGGCACCGAGGACATGGAGCGCCAGCGCTTGAATGTTTTTCGCATGCGTCTCCTCGGCGCCGAAGTGATCGGCGTCGATGCAGGCAGCCGCACGCTCAAGGACGCGATCAACGAAGCCATGCGCGACTGGGTGACCAACGTTCGCACTTCGCATTATTTGCTCGGCTCCGTTCTCGGCGCGCATCCCTATCCCCAGATGGTGCGCGATTTTCACAAAGTGATCGGAGAAGAGGCGCGCGAACAGATTCTGGGTGTAGAAGGACGATTGCCGGATCTTCTCATCGCGTGCGTCGGTGGCGGCTCGAATGCCATCGGACTTTTCAACGCGTTTCTCGGTGATCCCACCGTGAAGATGGTCGGCGTCGAAGCCGGAGGGCGCGGCAAATCGCTGGGCGAACACGCCGCTCGTCTTTCCGCTGCGCAAGGATTCACGGGCGCGCGTCCCGGTGTTCTCCAGGGTACGTATACGCATCTCCTGCAAACTCCGGACGGGCAAATTTCGACTACACATTCCGTTTCAGCAGGACTCGACTACCCGGCCGTGGGCCCACAACACGCCTGGCTTGCCGACCTCCGCCGCGCTCAATACACGGCGGCGAGCGACGGAGAAGCCATCGAGGCGGCGCGCACACTCGCGCGAATCGAAGGAATTATTCCCGCGCTTGAGTCTGCCCATGCGCTGGCAGAACTCCCGCGCCGCGCGCCCAAAATGACCAAGGACGAAATCATCATCGTGAATCTTTCCGGACGCGGCGACAAAGATATGGAGATCCTCTCCCGTTATGTCTGAGCACGCCATTTCGAAGACCGTGGCAGCCGCGCGCGCGCCAGGCCGAATCGCGGCCCGATTCCGCGAGCTCGCGGACGCGTCTGAATTAGGCCTGATTGCTTACATTACGGCCGGCGACCCGTCGCTGGACGCAACCGAGAAAATCGTGCGCGCGGCAGCGCAAGCGGGTGCAGATGTAATCGAACTCGGTGTGCCGTTCAGCGATCCGGTTGCCGATGGCCCTACGATCCAGCGCGCCAGCGAGCGTGCGCTCAAAGCTGGAACGACGCTGGCCGGCGTGCTGGATCTTGTTCGACGGGTTCGCGCGCACACGAATGTGCCGCTCGTGCTTTTCGGCTATTTCAACCCATTCCTGCAAATGGGCCTCGAGAAATTTGCCGCCGCGGCGGCTTCCGCCGGGGCCGATGGTGTTCTGACGACGGATCTAACGCCGGAGGAAGCCTCCGAGTATCGCGCGATCTTACAAGCGCACGGACTGGACACCATATTTCTCGCCGCGCCTACGTCTACCGACGCTCGCCTCGCGAAGATTTCTGAATCTTCCAGCGGCTTTTTGTATCTGATTTCCCGCACCGGAGTAACAGGCACGCGCGATGCGCTGCCCGAAGATTTGCCTGCGCTGGTGCGCCGCGCGCGAAAATTTACGAAATTACCCATCGCCGTGGGTTTTGGAATATCTCTTCCGACGCACGTGACAGTGTTGGGCGGCCTCGTCGATGCCGCCGTCGTCGGCTCGGCACTGGTGGCTGAAATTGAAAAGGCGAGCACCGCGGATGCGGCCGCCTCTGCGGTGGCGGAGAGAATCCGCATATTGAAAGACGCGGCGCGCACCGGCGTGAGCCGGCGCAGCGAAAAACGGGACCCATCGTGACGGAAAAAACGATCGACGACTGGCGCAGCCGGATCGATGCAATCGATCGAAAGCTCGTGGAGCTGTTGAACGAGCGCGCGCAATGCGCCATGGAAATCGGCCATCTGAAGCGAACGGAGGGGCTGCCGGTGTATCAACCGGATCGCGAACAGGAAATTCTGGCAAATGTGGAGAGCGCGAACCGCGGGCCGCTTGAAGATACCGCGGTCCGGCGGCTCTTCGAGCGGGTGATCGACGAAGCGCGCACGCTGGAACGCATCGCGCGGCGCAATGAAGCCACTCCGCCGGAGCGTTCCAAATGATGTTTTCGATTTCGTGCAGCGTGGTAGCCACGCACTTATTGGGGAGAGACTCATGGTTGTCGTGATGCAAGAGGGAGTGAACGAGGGACAGATCCAACAAGTGATCGATCGCCTCGTTTCGAAAGGATTCGACGTGCACCGCTCCACCGGCGAGTCGCACACGGTGCTCGGGGCCGTGGGTGTGCACCCCGACTACGATCCGCGCGAAATCGAGCTACTCGACGGCGTGCGCGAAGTGGTGCGCATCACCCAGCCGTATAAATTGGCGAGCCGCGAGTTCCGGCCCGCGGGAACGATCGTCGACGTGGGCAGAGGTGTTCGCATCGGCGCCGCCGACGTTGTCGTGATGGCTGGACCTTGCGCCGTTGAGTCGGCGGACCAGATTAATCAAGTCGCCGCTCACGTTGCGCGGATGGGGGCAAAAATCCTGCGTGGCGGCGCGTTCAAGCCGCGTTCATCGCCGTACTCATTTCAAGGATTGGGCGAAGAGGGTTTGAAACTGATGCGCGAAGCCGCGGACAAGAATGGCTTGCTCGTGGTGAGCGAAGTAATGGACCCGTCGCAGATCGCGATGATGTTGCCGTACGTGGACATGATGCAAGTCGGCGCGCGCAACATGCAGAATTACCATTTGCTGCGGGGGCTCGGCGAAGTGCGCAAGCCAGTGCTGCTAAAGCGCGGAATGTCCGCCACGATTGAAGAGCTGCTGTTGAGCGCCGAATACATCATGGCGGGCGGGAATTACAACGTAGTTCTTTGCGAGCGCGGCATCCGCACGTTTGAAACCTATACGCGCAACACTCTCGACATCGCCGCGATCCCCGTCATAAAAAAACTGTCTCACCTTCCTATCGTTGCGGATCCCTCCCACGGCACAGGGCGCCGCGATAAAGTCGCGCCGATGGCCCGCGCCGCCGTCGCGGCCGGCGCGGATGGGTTGTTGATTGAAGTGCACCACGATCCTGAACATGCGCGCTCCGACGGCGCACAATCTCTCTTCCCCGAACAATTCGCGCAGCTGATGGCCGAGCTGAGAATCATTGCGCCGGCGGTCGGGCGCCGCATGGCCTGAGCGATGTCTGCCACATCTCCGTTTCGTCGCGTTGCCGTCCTTGGCACGGGTCTTATCGGCGGCTCGTTTGCCCTAGCAGTTCGCCGTCATTACCCGGGCGTCACCGTAGTCGGATTCGATCGCCCGTCCGTGCTCGATCGCGCCGTGGAATGCGGAGCAGTGCATGAGGCCGGCAACGACGTTGCGAGTGCCGTGAGGGACGCAGACCTTGTGTACATCGCGCTTCCCGTCGGCTCCGCCATCGAAGTGCTTCCCACCGTTGCAGCTGCTGTGCAGCCGGGCGCTTTGGTCACCGACGCATGCAGCACCAAGACCGTGATTTGCCGCCTCGCGCAGGAGAATTTTCGAAGCGAGGCGAGATTTCTTGGCGGCCACCCAATCGCGGGGCAGGAATCGTCTGGAATCGAACACGCCGATGCCGAGCTATTCCGGGGCGCGCCGTACGCATTGATTGGCCACGAAGACGACAAAGATCCGCGCGTGATGGCTTTCACGGCGCTCCTGCGTACGATGGGCGCGACTCCCGAGTGGTGTGACGCCGAGACGCACGACTGGGCAGTGGGAATTGTTTCGCATTTGCCGCAACTGCTTTCCGTTGCACTCGCACAGGTCGTTCGGGACGAAACCGACGAAACGGGTTTGCCTCTCAGTCTCGCGGGACGTGGCTTGCGCGATGTCCTGCGACTAGCAGGCAGCCCGTACAGCGTCTGGCGCGACATCTGTCTCACGAATGCAGACAACATTTCGCGCGGCCTCGACCGCCTCGCGCAGGCCATCGATCACCTCCGCACGCGGCTGACGAACAAGGAACTGGAGACGGAGTTCGCCGCCGCGAACGAACTCTACAAAATCCTTAACAAGTCGCGGTAAACTCGCCTGTTTAATATTTTTGCCGAGCATGATTCGAGGGGGCACGGATGGATAAGCGCGTTGCAAACGCGGACGCGGCGATCGCGCGCATCGAAGACGGCGCGACGATTCTGCTCGGCGGCTTCGGCCTGTGCGGCATCCCGGAAAATTTGATCGCCGCTCTGCGCCGCAAGGGCACCAAAGATTTGACGCTGGTGTCGAATAATGCGGGCGTCGACGATTTCGGCATTGGCCTTCTCCTCCAGAGCAAGCAAGTGAAGAAAATGATCGCCAGCTATGTGGGCGAGAACAAGACTTTCGAACAGCTCGCGCTGAAAAAGGAACTCGACGTCGAGTTGAATCCGCAGGGCACGCTCGCCGAACGAATTCGCGCCGGCGGCGCCGGCATTCCCGCCTTTTATACGCCCACCGGCTACGGCACGATGGCCGCCGAGGGAAAAGAAACTCGCGAATTTGACGGGCGGCACTACGTGCTGGTGCCCGCGCTACGCGGCAATTTTGCTTTCATCAAAGCGTGGAAGGGCGATCGCTGGGGCAATCTGGTGTTTCGCAAGACTGCGCGGAACTACAACTCGATAATGGCGACAGCAGCGGACTACTGCATTGCGGAGGTGGAGGAAATGGTCGAGCTCGGGAAGCTCGATCCGAATAACGTTCATACGCCGGGAATTTTCGTGGACGCGATTTTTCAGGGCAAGAATTACGAGAAGCGAATTGAAAGGCGCACCGTTCGCAAGCGTTAGCCGGAGGAAACATGGCACCGGAAGTGGATAAGCGCGAAATTATCGCGCGGCGCGTGGCGCGCGAGTTGCGCGACGGTTTCTACGTCAATCTGGGCATCGGTTTGCCGACGCTCATCCCAAACTTCTTGCCGCCGGGAGTTGAAGTCGTATTGCAATCGGAGAACGGGATGCTTGGCGTCGGCGCATACCCCTACGAAGGCGAGGAGGATGCGGATCTCATCAATGCAGGCAAAGAGACCGTGACGGAGATTCCCGGAACGTGTTATTTCTCGAGCGCCGATTCTTTCGGGATGATTCGCAGCGGCCGGGTAAACGTCACGGTGCTGGGAGCGCTGCAAGTGGATGAGAAAGGGAATCTCGCGAACTGGGCCATTCCCGGGAAAATGTTGAAAGGAATGGGCGGTGCCATGGATCTGGTGGCCGGAGCGAAGCGCGTGATTATCGCAATGGAACACGCCACCAAAGATGGCGAGGCGAAAATCGTGAAGCGATGCAGCTTGCCGCTGACGGGCCTTGGCGTGGTGAACATGATCGTCACCGAACTGGCGGTGATCGACGTAACGCCGGAAGGCCTCGTTCTTCGCGAAATTGCCCCGGGCGTTACGCCAGAAGACGTGCAAAAAGTGACTGAGCCGAAGCTTCGTCGCGCGCCAAGCCTGAAAACAATGTCTGCCTGATGCATTATGGCGCGTGAATCGGCCGATAACTCTTGCGTCCGGCGCCCGTTCGCCGCACCGGGGAACTGCGATACCATGGCTCACACCGGGGTCATCTAGGAGAGGCGATGGAGCCGCACTCGATCGTGGTGGTCAGTCTGCACAGTCCCAAGGAAAAACTCTGGGGCGAATTAGTCGCTATGACCATTGCGGGAGTGACGCTGCGCGGAATCGATTTGAGTTCGTTCGACGATTTCGTCAGCCAAGTGCTGCATCCCGAAGGCGACCGCATGGGCTTGCCAACGCTTTTTTTTCCCATGCTTCGCATCGAGCGGATCGCCCTTGACGAGGCTCGCGGATCGATTCCATCTCTTGCCGAAACTTTCGAGACCAAGGTAGGCCGGTCGCTCCAGGAATACCTGGCGCAATTTGTCTGAGCGGGCAGCACGCGAAGTTAGCCGGAACAATCCATGAATAGCCGCATACTGACGGTACCCAACCAGCTCACATTCCTGCGGCTCGTGTTTCTTCCTTTTTTCATCATCGCGATTCACTACGACCGCTACGGCTACGCTCTGCTGATTCTTATCGCTGCGGGAATCAGCGACGCGCTGGATGGCTTCCTCGCACGCGGGTTGAATCAGAAGACGCCTCTCGGGGCGTATCTCGACCCCATCGCCGATAAGTTCCTGATGACGTCATCGTACCTGGTGCTGGCGCTGCACGGGAAAATCCGCTGGTGGCTGACGATTCTCGTTCTCAGCCGCGATGTGTTGATGCTGATTGCAGCGGCGGTAATACTGATAACGGTCGGCTACCGGCCGTTCCCGCCAAGTATCTACGGGAAGGCGACCACCTTTTTTGAAATTCTGCTGATCGTGCTGGTGCTGGTGGCGTCGCTGTGGAACAACGGCAACCTGTGGATTGTGAAAAATGTGTGCGCGTACCTGGTAGCCGCCTTCGTGCTGGTTTCCTGGCTGAACTACAGCATCGTCGTCGCGCGGCGGCTGCACCACGGGAGCTGAGCTGTTCTACTTCGCGACGTGCAGCACCTGAAAGGCAACCATCGAGAAGCTGACTTTCACAACGATGGCGGTCGCCCAGCCCAGTGCATAGGCGCGCTTGCGTTCTTCCCGCGCGACGGGCGGGCGAGCGGCCATCAATTTGCCGAGACCAAACCCCGCCGCAAGGCCGCCGATGTGCGCAAGATTGTCGACGCTTGAAATAACCAGCCCAAAGATGGCCATATAAATCAGGAAGCGGACGAGCTGGCCGCGAAGCATCTGCAACGACGCGTTTCGTCTTCCCATGGTTAGAGCGAGAAGCGCGCCAATCAAACCCATCAACGCCCCCGAGCCGCCAACACTGAAATGACCTCCAAGGCTGCTGAGTATGTAACCGGCGACGCCGGTTACGACGTAGATGAACAGATATCGCGCGGATCCGTACGTCTCTTCTACCAGCGGACCCACGTCCATCAGCACCCACATGTTGAAACCGATATGCATCAGGCTACCGTGAAGGAAAACGGCCATCACCAAGCGCCACGGCTGTGCCAGATCGTAAGGCAACGGCAATGACGCGCCCAGATTCTGGAGAACCTGCCCGTTGATTCCACCGAGATTAAATAATGCGAACATGCCCCCGCCCGCGGGCGGCTGAAGCCCGCTCAAGCGAATGGTCCAGAGCAGACTCGCGGCGTACAGCAAGCAACTAAGGCTAAGAATTCCGTACGTTGCCGGGGAAGTCATCGGCATCAGCTTTTCGAGCGAGCGGCTAGCCGCTGCGAGCGAAAACGTCATGCTCGCGCCGCACTGGTGACAGCGCGTCGCATTAGCGCCGACGAGGGTTCCACAAGCGGGGCAAAGTTTCGGGCGCGCGTTTTCTCTGTTGGCGCCGAAAAGGCCGCTAAACTTTTCCCGGAACCGATCCAGTTTCCAGCGCAGACGAGGCGAGAGGGGCAATAGGTTTCCTTGCGAGAAAGTAAAAGCGTTCCTATAATACCGAAAAATGAGTCAAAACAAGTGACGCTGGATATCGCGTGAGGCACTCGGCCCTGCCCGGAGATTTTCGCGGGCGCGCCAGCCGCAGACTTCGCTGCGGTAACGCCCCGTTTTCTCCGCTCGTAATCGCAATCATGATTTCGCTCCTCGCAATTGCGGGGTGCGCGAATCGCACTCCCACGGCGCGTGCTCCCGCGCCCGTTCCAAGTGCGCAACCCGCACCGCCATCGGGCCCGCCGCCGGCAGTCGAAAGGGGGCCTGCTGTCCCGGGCGAGTACGTGGAAGAGGGCGTTGCGTCCTGGTACGGCGCGCCGTTCCATGGACGGCGCACTTCGAACGGAGAAACGTACAACATGCGCGAAATGACTGCGGCACACCGCACGCTCCCGTTCGGCGCCGTGGTTCGCGTCACCAACCTGCGCAACGGCAAGCAAACGGAAGTGCGGATTAACGACCGCGGCCCCTTCGTTGCAAACCGCGTGATCGATCTATCGGAGGCTGCCGCGCAGGCAATCGAGATGGTCGGCCCCGGCACGGCGCCCGTGCGCCTGGAAATCATTTCAGGCCCAAATCCGAAGGTGGGATTCTTCGGTGTGCAGGTGGGGGCGTTTCTTTCGCCGGACAACGCCGATCGCCTGAAGGCGGATTTAGGCGGGCGCTACTCGTCCGTCAGCGTCGTACGGTTTGAATCGTCGAACGGCACATTTTACCGCGTCCGTGTCGGACACTTTTCCAGTGAAGACGCCGCGCGGCAGCTTGCGGTTCAGCTTCATTCCACCGAGCAATTCACAACGTTCGTCGTGCGGCTTGACGAATGAGCTTGCGGAATTGTCGAGAGATCCTTCGCTCACGTCGTTCGCTCAGGATGACGACGCTCTTCGCATCGTCACTTGTGTTTCATTACGTAGACGCCTTCCCACTCGGAGGAAGGTTCTTCGGCAAGGTATTCGTTGCAGCGCTCGATAAAAATCTGGCTCGGCCGGTCTTTGGGCCAGCGGTGAAGCACATCTTCGAACAGATTCCGGGCGTTCTTCCATTCGCGTATTTTGTAAGCGTCGCGGGCTTTGGTGAAAAGATCGGAAAGTTCCTTTCCGTCTCTGCCGACCACCGTGGGACTCAGCACCTCGTAAATGGTAACCGGCAGCAGCTTGCCTTTCACACGAATCAGATCCAACTCGCGGAGGATAAAGCGTTCGCTTTGCAGAGTGATGTATGTGGATTCGCTGATTAGTATGCGCGACCCGTATTCTTTGTTGAGTCCTTCCAGGCGAGATGCCAGGTTTACGGCGTCTCCGATCGCCGTGTAACCGTATCGCAGAATGGAACCCATGTTTCCAACCGAAGCCGTGCCGGTGTTGATGCCTACGCCGATCTCGAGAATTGGTTTTTCCTGCGCGCGCCATTCCTCCTGAAGCTCGGCCAGACGTCCGAGCATCGTGAGCGCCGTTTCGCAGCAACGGTCGGCGTGTCCTGGCTCGGCAAACGGCGCGCCCCAGAACGCCATCACGGCGTCACCAATGTACTTGTCGAGCGTGCCGCGATGCCGGAAGACGATCTGAGTCATCTCGGTGAGGTAGCCGTTCAGCAGGTCGGCCATTTCCTGCGCGTCGAGCGATTCGGAGAGTGTCGTGAAACCTCGAATATCGCTGAAGAGCACGGTGATCGAAGTCTTCTTCGGTTTTACGCTATCCGGCTCTTCGAGCAGCCTGCGAATGACTTCCGGGCTGACGTACTGGCCGAACGCTCCGCGGACCTTTCGCTTTTCTCCTTCTTCGAAGAGAACCCGGTACAGCGCTACAAAGCCGGCGTTCGCGAGAATGGTTACAGATGGAACAATCAGATTCAGCCACCAGCCATGTAGGAAGGCCCAGTAGACCAGGGCCATGAAACCGGCGAGCACAGCGATGCTCATAACAAGCCAGCGCGGCGGCAGGAGAGCGAGCAAGATCCCGAAAGGAAGCCCGAAGAACAGGATCGCGCTCAGATCCGCGATTACTTGCGGTGCATGTCGCATCAGAAACTGCTGATTCAAAATGTTGTCGATTACGTTGGCGTGGATTTCGACGCCAGGATAGTCAAGGCTTCCAAACGGAGTGGCACGCAGGTCGCTGAGTCCAGTGGCGGAGGCGCCGACGAGCACGATTTTGTCTTTGAAAGTCCCAGGCGCGAATTTGTGCTGCACCACATCAGCGAACGAAACGTAGGGGTAGGTGCGAGTTGGCCCGTGATAATTCACGAGTAATCGGCTGATGTCGTCAGGCTGCACGACGAGGTGAGGACCGAATTCGATGTTTATCACTCCCGCGCCGCCGTAATTTAGGATTGTCTGCTCGTTCGTAAGCCCGAAGTAGATGCGAAGGGCCTGAACGTCCATCGAGGCGTACAGGTCCCAGTTGGCTTTGTCGGGATCGCGCCCGTAGGGAAGTGCCAGGGCCACGCGCCGCACAACCGTGTCCGCATCCGTCACGACATTGAAGAATCCGGTTCCACCTTTCTCGCCTGCGACGGCACCGGTCAGAACCTCTATGTTGGCTTCGGCGCCGAGGGGCAGGAGGCCGAGATGCTGGTAATGTTCGATCATGGGAACGTAGTCCGCTTGACCGGCAGGAGGCTGCGGACGCACCTGCGGGAACGGAAAAAACGCAAGCAGATCGGCGTAACGATTGAGCTCTTCAGGCGTGACACCTCGAAGGTCCGACGGCGTATAAAGAAAATAGTTCCCCAGCACAACCCCGCCAAACCGCTGGATGGCGGCGGCGAATTCCTTGTCGTAATCGTATTGCGCTTCAAGACGCGCGATTTCCTTGAGGAGTTCGGGATTTATCGCGTCTCCTTTTTTCTTCTGCGCTTCCAATTGCGCGGCCAATTCTAGTAGAGGGGCCGCGGACTTGTCTGGTTGGCCGAATGTGATATCAAACGCTGCGACGCGTGCACCATCGTCGTGAAGCGCGTCAACCAGCTGCGCATCCGAATGTCGGGAAAAGGGCCAGTGGCCGAGAACTTCCTCCGAGTGCTGGTCGATATCGACGATCACAATGCGCGGATCGGGCTTCCACTTGCCGCGCAATTGGAAACGTAGGTCGAGGCTGTCAAATTCGAGGCGTGAGATGAAATCGAACATAGGCATGGGCCGCTCACCAACGAAAGTGGCGCTGTAAATGGCCAGCCCCGTCAGCGTGACAACCACGCTGATAGCGAACGATATCCGGTGCCGCCACCAGAGTTTGAGGATTCCGGAGAAACTGTCGCTGAAGCTCTTTCCCATGTTGACCGGTGCGAAATCCCTCGCCGCTGTTGCGCAAAAATCGAAGTCCGCGCAAGGCTAACAAACGCCTGCCGCCGATTCAAGGCGCGCAGCGGTGGAATGTGCTTGTCTCGCTCCCCGCAAACATGCTCGCGGAGCAGTCTCCGCCGCGAGTCCGTGAATTTGTTGCTTCAACGCCCCCTTGGGCTATACTTGGACTCTCGCCCCGCAAGGATTCGCATGTCCGCGAAGAGGCAAATCTGGTACGTCGAGGGCTCGTCAGCCGCCAGGCTCGTGGCTCCTTTGCGCGGACACTACGACCTCCATCCGGTGCCCAAAACACTGCAGAATGGCTCAAATAGGAGCGGTATTGGGGCTGGGAATGGCACCGTCTCCGTCTGGCTGGCGGACGTCAAGTCAGGCGGCGTGACTCTTCCTCACAAAATTCACCTTAGCGGGGACAGCTCTCGCCTCATCGGAATAATCTCGCCTGGGGGCAGCGGCGATTCTCGCCATTCTTTTTCTCAGCTTGGCGGAACAAAGGCCAGCGTTTTCGCCTATCTTCCCTCGCACACTCCTCGGAGCATCGTCGAGAAGACGGTCGATGCGGCCTTCCAGAATATCGAGCTTGCCAAGCGCGAGCGCGCCGCGCGTCACGCGCTTCGAATCGCCGAACGCGAGCGCGAAGAGCTGAACCAGATTGGCGTGGCGCTATCTTCACAACGCGACATCAACGTCCTGCTCGCCTCCATCCTCGCTCACGCGCGCGCGATCACTGCGGCGGATGCGGGTTCGCTCTATCTCGTTGAAGGCGATGCCAGCGCCGGACAGCATTTGCGCTTCATGCTCACGCAGAACGACAGCCGCGAATTTCCGTTCCAGGAACTCACGCTTCCGCTGAAGGAAGATTCGATGGCGGGTTACACGGCGCTGCACGGCAAAGTTCTGAATTTCGCCGACGCCTACCGCATCCCGCACGACCGCCCCTTCCGCTTCAACAATTCGTACGACCGCGAGACCGGCTATCGCACGCGCTCGATTTTGGCGCTACCGATGCGCAACGCCAAGGGCGAGGTGCTGGGTGTTCTGCAACTGATCAATTCAAAGAAGAATGCCGCGGCGCGCTTGCGGACGTCCGCGGACGTCTCGAAGCACGTGCAGCCGTTTCGCGAACGCGCCGTCCGACTCGCGCTTTCTCTTGCGTCGCAGGCTGCGGTTGCCTACGAGAATCGCAAACTCTACGCCGAGATAGAAGGCTTGTTCGAAGGTTTCGTACAAGCTGCCGTGAAGGCGATCGAGCAGCGCGATCCCACCACTTCCGGCCACTCGATGCGCGTCGCCACGTTAACGGAGGCCCTTGCCCAAACGGTCGACGGCGTCGCCGAGGGTCCGTACGCCGCCGCGCGATTCGACCGCGAGCAAATGAAGGAAATTCGCTACGCTGCGCTCCTCCACGACTTTGGCAAAGTCGGCGTGCGCGAAGAAGTGCTCGTCAAAGCGAAAAAGCTCCAGCCGTTGCAGCTCGAACTCGTTCGCCAGCGCTTTGATTACATTCGCAAGGAAATCGAGGCCAGCGTCGTCCGCCGGAAACTTCAGGTATTCCTGGAACGCGATCGTGGCAACGCTCTGGCCGAAGTCGCGCGCCTTAGCGAAGACTACGAACAGCGCCAAAAGCGGCTCACGGAATATTTTGAATTTATTCAGGACACCAACGAACCGACGCTGCTCGAGCAAGCGCAATTCCGCCAGTTGCGCGAAATCGCGCAGAATTCTTTTCTCGATCCGCTTGGCGTCGAGCGCCCCTATCTCAGTCCGGACGAGGTTCGCCTGCTCTCGATTCCCAAAGGTAGCTTGGACTCCGCCGAGCGGCTGCAAATCGAATCGCACGTGATCCACACCTTTAATTTCCTCGCGCAGATTCCCTGGACCAAAGAGCTGATGAGAGTTCCCGAGATTGCCCGCGCCCATCACGAGAAACTCAACGGTTCGGGCTACCCTTACAAGCTCTGGGGCGACGAAATTCCCCTGCCGGCGAAGATGATGACCGTCTGCGATATCTTCGATGCGCTCACTGCGTCCGACCGGCCGTACAAGCGCGCCGTTCCCATCGAAAGAGCGCTCTCGATTCTCGCCGATTGCGTCAAGAACGAGGAGATCGACCCTGAACTGTTCCGCATGTTTCAGGAAGCTCGCGTCTACGAAAAAACTTCGCATCCCGCCGAAGAATGATTTTTCGATATAACGTTTCTGCTGCCGGTCGTTGCTCCGCGCTCTTTTCGACTGCGTCAGGATTTGCCGCGCTGCTACTCGGTATTATCGTTCCCGCCGCTTCTTCGCTATCCGCGCGAACCCAGGCCCCGAAGTCGCCCGTCACGATCGTGCTTCCTCCAAGGCTCGTCGCGGGCCAGCCCGCCACCCTGGCAATTCTCGATGCGGACGGCCGTCTCGCTCCGGACGTTACGGTGGAATTGGGTTCAGAACAGTACGCAAACCAAACCAATCTCCAGCGTGTGACAACCGATATCGCTGGCCGCGCATTTTTCAGCGCGCCTTCTCAGGGAGGTGTGATTTTCGCCAGGGTTCTTGGCCTCGCGTCAGTCGGGCTCGTCGAATTGGCCCCTGGCGCCGCGCGGCAGGGAATCACCGTACGGCCATTCATTTCACAACGGGATCCCTTCTCGATTTGCGGGGCGTCGTTTCGCGGCGATGCCGATGCTAATTCGGTGCGTTTGAATGACGAGCCTGGATTAATCCTAGCATCGTCGCCGGAATGCCTGGTCGTTTTAGCCGGACCGAAGGCAAAGCCCGGACTCACGCGGATCGCGGTCGATTCAGGCGCGGCTCACGGAGCTGCGTCCGCCACAATTGTTTCGCTCGACTGGGAATCTCCGAATCCACCGCTTACGCCCGGAAAGAAGAGCGTCATGACTGTGCGCGTCGAAGGTTCGGACAAGGCACTCGCGATCGTGGTGGAAAACAAGACTCCGGGCGTATTGCGATTTCTGCGCGGCGAGGTGCAACAGTTGCGCACCACCGGCGGACCGGTGAATCGCGCACAAATCGAGATTGAGACGCTTCGGTCGGGGGATTTTTCCTTCCACGCGCGACTCGCGTCGGTTCCTGACCCAGACGCAGCGCGCCGGTATCTGGAAGCCGCTCTGCCTCTCGCTCCGAAGGATTCTCAACGCACCATCAAAAAGTTAGCCGAGCGCGTCACGCATCATCAGGGTGACATCGAAAAAGTTCGCCGCGAGCTCGACAAAATCCTCAGCTCCGCACTCACGGGTGATTCTCGAGCACTGCTGGAAGCCGCTCGCGCGGCATTCTAGTGGAAGGGATTTCTACGCGCGGTTTGAACTATTCTTTCGGGACCGCTTCCAGCGCTTTTGCGGCGGCGTCGGGCAAGGCGCCCTGCGACAGTAATTCCAGTGAATTGCGCGCGCGATTCAAGCGGCTGTCAGCATCTTCGTAAGTCTGTTGTGCATGTCGCAGATGGGAGCCGAGCTTTTCGTAGACGTCCCCGAATATCTCGAACTGTTTTTTCAATCCCGCCAGCCCTGCCATCAGATGCCTGGCGTTTTCTTCAATCTTCTGGCCCTGCAAACTGATGGCGACCGCGCTGAGGCATGCATAAAATGTATTTGGCGACACAGGGAACACGCGCTTTCCGCGGCAGTATTCGTCGAGCCTTCCATACTTCGCGTCTTCGGTCATCAAAAGTTCGTAATACACGCCTTCCGACGGAACGAACATCAGTGCGTAATCGAAGGTATGTTCGTCCGGAAGAATATATTTATCCGCGATCGTGTCGGCGTGCTTCCGTACCGCCAGTGAAAATTCCCGCCGCGCATCGTCGCCGGATTCGGCGAGCCTGCGGTAAGCCTCCAGAGGGAATTTCGAGTCGATCGATAACATTCGCTCGCCGCTGCGTACAACCGCATCCACGATGCCGCCTGTCGACATGAACCGGTATTGCGTTGAATAAGCGCTCTGCGGCAGCGCGTCGCACAGCAGGCGCTCGAGAGTTACCTCTCCAAGCGTTCCGCGCGTTTTCGCTCCACCCAGCACGGACTGAAGTGTTTGCGCGGCATTCGACAAATCCCGGCTCGTCTGCTGCACCTCTCCGATTTTCTGGCTCATCTGCATCAGCGCATCCGTCGACGATTGCAGGCGCTGCGCCACATCTCTCTGGGCCTGCGACGCCATTTGCCCGCTTGAGGCCACTCCGCTTTGCAGTTCCTGGCGCACTTGTCCGAGCTGCTGGGTCATCGTGGACATCAAGTGATTGATCTGCGCCGTCACCGATTGGGCTTGCGCCGTCAGCGCATTTTGCATCTCCTGCCGCGAGGCGGAAAGCTGCGCTTCCGACCGGCGGCTCGCAGACCACACCACCGCAGTCAGCGCCACAACAGCCGTCACGCCGATCGCCAACCACACAACAGGACTCATCGCAAAGCGCCTCGCCTCTTCATTTCGGGTCTGCACACACTCTAACGCGAACGTCGCGTGCCGAAAAGTCGTTTTACTCCTGGAGAATCGCCGCCGCTGCAAGATCCGTTCCGTCGGGTGCGTTCGGGTAAGCTTTTAATCGCGTGAGACGGACCCGCTTAGCTGTACGAGAGGTTGCGCCGAGGTAGGCGCTGCAGGCTCGATCGTTTGGGGCGAGCGCCAGAAGTCAATCGCAGAAATCTGGTGTACGCACGAGACGGTGCACTTCGGCGCGCAGCTCTTCTTCGTGAAGTATTCACGGTGACGCTGCTCGTCGGTATATTCCGCAAGCGGGATGCCCGGGTACCCGCGCTGCTGCGAGCAATAATGCACCAGCCCATCTTCGCAGATGTACAGGTACCGCGAACCGGCCCGGCATCGCCAGTTGTTCTCGAGGCCCTTCGCGATGTTATGCTGGAAAAAATTCACGCGCGCGAACGATTGCTTCCCCAGCGACATAATCTCTTCGAAAATTTCCTGCTCGCGCGGCCCCAGTGGTTCGAGCTGCCCGCTGCCGTCGTGCAAAATTCCCACCGTCGACGTGAATCCAAGCTCGATCGCGCGGTGCGCCACAGTTAACGCGTCCTCAGGGTTGCTCACTCCGCTGCCAAGCACCGAGTTGATGTTTACGTGAAAATCCGCGTGTTCCGCCAGCAGCGCGATTTTCTGATCCAGCACCTTGAGGCTTTTCTTCGACACCTCGTCCGGCATCACGTTATCGATGCTGATCTGCAGGTATTCAAGCCCGGCGCGATTTAACTCCTCGATCCGCTTCGCCGTCAGCAAATAGCCGTTGGTGATAAGTCCCGCGATAATCCCGTTCTTGCGGATCCGCGCGATCACTTCGTCGAGTTCCGGATGCAGCAGCGGTTCGCCGCCGCTGATCGTGACGATCGACGTCCCCATCGCGCCCAGCCGGCCGATTCGCCGGTACATTTCTTCAATCGGCACCGGTTTCGAGAAGTCGTCAAATTCGTTGCAGTAAGTGCATGCCAGATTGCAGCGCCGCATGGGAATGATGTGCACCAGCACCGGATGGCGCGTCGAGACGAGCCCCTTGGCAATCATCCGGAATTCGCGCAGCTTTCGATGCGCGGCCAGAAGCTTCCTGCGAATTTTTGTGCCGGTCGTCACGGTTTTCACGATGGAAGACGGCATGAATCCCCCGCGCCCCTCTATCTTCTTCAATTATGCCACAGAGCAGCGCCGTTCCTCGCGCCGGGGGGATACATCATTCGCAACATCATTCTTGCAATAGACGTTGTAACGCCGGCTTTCGCCCGTTTCTTTGAGGCGTCCTACTCTTGCCGCAGCGCGCTGTTCGGATCGAGTCGGCTCGCGCGGAGGGCCGGAAGAAAACTGGCGAACAGCGCTCCCGCCACCAAAACGCAAACCCATCGGCGCAAGGGTGGGGCCCCGGGCTGGTTCCACTCGCCGCCGCTCCGTAGTTTTCTACTGCTTCTAAAGGGTTTAGGTTTTTATCTGCGTTCATCTGTGTTCATCTGTGGTTCCATCGCCTTTCGGCCCATCGCAACTCCGATCGCCCGATTTTTTACTAACCGCCAATTACCACTTGACAAAACACCGGAACGTGTTAAAAAGTTAGATATTCAACATATCCTGAATAATTAATTGTGTGCCGCCCCGAAACGGGGCATGCGCCGGGGTGTGTCTGTACTCCACACCGGCGCCGCGCACTCCGTGCCCCAAATGGGGTTACGGGGCGCCGCGCACTCAGAGGAGTAGTGTGTCCGGTAAAGGACGCATCGAACTGGCGCGCCGGATGATTGCTCGAGGACAACAATTGATTGCCGGGAAGAATGATCGCCAACAAAGTTGCCGCCGCGAAACGGTGGCACGAAGCTTTTGTCAGCGTGCGGTTCCGCCTTTCGTAGAGCCCCGGTCGGGGCCGCCCAAGTCCCCGGTGAGGGGAGCTTGGGGGATCAGACCTCGCCGGCTCTTTTCGGTCGATGTAGTATTCGAAATCGCGCGGCCCGCTTTCCATCGTGCCGGTTCACTAGCAGCGTGTACTCGCCGGGGAATCTGCACCGCCCGCCACGCAATTTCTAATCGCAACATTACGCGATTAGAACCGACCTTAAACCTTGCGAATTCAACACGCGCTCCACTTCTAACCGCAACAAAATCGAACATTGCAGTTCCGCTTTCTTTCGTTTTTTTTGCCTGCAACCACTGGCCTCCGTCAGCCGTAGTAACATCAGAAGAGAACATGACGACGACCACTGACAACTCATTCGCGGTTCGCGCCGCCAGCGTCTCGCGCCACTATCAAATGGGCGCGGCTCTGATTCGCGCCGTCGACGATATCTCGCTCGAAATCCGCTCCGGCGAATTCCTGGCGCTGCTGGGAAGCTCCGGCTCCGGCAAATCCACGCTTCTCAACATGATGGCAGGCCTCGACCGGCCCACCTCGGGCGATATCTTTGCGCAAGGCCGTAATTTGCGCGAGATGACTCCGCTCGAACTTGCGCGATACCGCCGCGAAGCCGTCGGAATGGTTTTTCAATCCTTCAATCTTCTCCCGCGCATGACGCTCGAAGAAAACGTCGAGCTCCCGCTGCGCTTGGCCGAAGTCGATCGAAGCGAACGCGCGGGTAGGGTCCGCGAAGCCCTCGAGCGCGTGCGGCTCGAAAAACGCCTCGCGCATCGTCCCAGCGAGCTCTCTGGCGGCGAGCAGCAGCGCGCCGCTCTGGCTCGAGCCCTCGTGAATCGGCCGAAGCTTCTGTTCGCCGATGAGCCTACGGGCAACCTCGACAGCGCCACCGGCGAAGAAATCATGCGCCTGCTTGCCGAAATCCAGCACTCGCTCGGCATGACCATCGTCATGGTCACCCACGAACGTCCGCTCGCCGATCGCTTCGCGGACCGCATCGCCGCCCTCGCCGACGGCAAGCTCGTAAGTGACGGAATCAACGAAGGCGTGCAGCGGTCGGAGGTGCGGCGATGAAGTCCAGCGATCTCGGCGAACTCGCTGTCCGCAATCTTCGTGAATCGTTCTTGCGGAATTCGCTCACCACGCTGGGCGTTGCCGTCGGAATCGCTTCGCTGGTCGCGATGCTGTCGCTCGGCGTTGGTTTGCAGGAGCTGGCGTCGAAGCGCCTCTCGCAGTCCGGCCTATTCGACACCGTCGTTGTGATGTCGCGCGCGAATGTGCGCGGTTTCGGCCGGCCACCTCGCGACGACTCTGCGCCGAAACAGACTTCACCGCCCCTCGATGCCGCGGCTCGCAAGGAAATGGAGAAGCTCCCGAATGTCGTCGAGGTGTATCCGCAGATCCGCTTCATCACCGAGGCGCGTTTTGCCGACGCGTCCTATTCCGCGATCGTGGCGGGCGTTCCGGATTCCGCGCGCACAAGTGGCGCGTTCGACGGGATCGACGGCCGTTTTTTCTCTAGCGCCACGGCCGACGAAGCCATCCTCCAAGTTGAATTCGCGAAGGATTTGTCCCCGCAGCCTTCCTCTTTGCTTGGCAAGGATCTCGTTTTGCGCTACGCGGAACGCCAGGCCCTCGGCCCGCAGGCAGGCGCAAACGATCGCCCTGTGTCCGATGCAAACGGTGCAACAAAACCGAACACCTCCGGCGCTAAATCGAACGACGCTAAGTCCAATACCGCCAAAACCACTGACGCCGCCGGTTCCGGTTTTTCGATTGTCCCGCGCCAAAGGAAACTTCGCATCGTCGGCATCGTTGAGACGGAACCCGCCGCAGGCTTCGGCGGTTTCGGCAGTGGGCGTTTGCTGATTCCGCTCCAGGTGGCCGAAACTCTTCGGGCCGCGCAGGCGAACGATCTGCGCGATATCGTTCGCGGCTCGGGCAGCGAATCCACTTTCGCGAGCTTGACGGTACGCGTCAATAAGCCATCGCAAGTGGAAGCCATCGAAACGGCCATCAAGGGCATGGGCTTCTCCACGTTTTCTCTCCTCGATGCCACGCGCAATCTGCGCATCTTTTTCGCGGTATTCGATCTTTTGCTCGCAATCTTCGGGAGTCTAGCGCTCGCCGTCGCTACGCTCGGCATCGTCAACACCTTGGTGATGGCGATCCTCGAGCGCCGCCGCGAAATTGGAATCCTGAAGGCGTTGGGCGCCGCCGATCGAGACGTGAAGCAGCTATTCTTCGTCGAGGCTGGAGTGATGGGATTGCTCGGAGGATTCTTGGGAGTGGGTTTCGGCTGGCTCATCGGGCAAGCGGTGACCTTCGGCACAAACGTCTATCTAAAGCAGCAGAATCTTCCGCCGGCTCACGTTTTCTCCGTGCCGTGGTGGCTCGTTCTGGGCGCCATTGGTTTTGGTGTCATCGTCAGTCTCGCCGCCGGTCTTTATCCTGCATCGCGCGCCGCGCGCCTCAACCCAGTCGAGGCTTTGCGCTATGAATAAACCATGGTGCATGGTGCTTCACTTGGCGGGGCGCCACTGCGGGCTATCCGTGGCGCGTGCCGCAGGACTCGCCGCGACGATTACTGCGACACGGGCCGCCACGTTCGCTGTGCTGTTTCTCATTCTCGCGTTCGCACCGATGGCGCAAGCCACTGGCCGCGCGGATTGCCTCTCGCTCACCAGCAAAATTCTAGGTCATTCGGTCGGCTACTGCATCCTTCTGCCACCGAGCTATGACGTTGACGTGGCGCGCCGGTATCCAATCCTCTACTTTCTTCACGGCCTCGGTGAAAACGAGCAGTTCCTCGTTCGCGGCGGCGGGCTAAATCTTGTCGAGGATCTCTGGGAGCAGCACGAAATCGGCGACTACTTGATCGTCACGCCCGCCGCTGATTCGAGCTTCTACATCAATTCGCACGACGGCCAAGCGCGCTACGAAGATTTCGTGATCCAGGAGTTCCTGCCGTTCATCGAGCATCGCTATCGCACGCGGCGCGGCCGCGCCGCTCGCGGCGTGGGAGGAATTTCGATGGGCGGCTACGGCGCGTTGCACCTGGCGTTCCGCCATCCCGAGCTGTTTGGTTCTGTCAGCGCGCACAGCGCCGCTTTGATCGAGCGGCTGCCGGAAGTCGCAGGTTCGAACAGGCCGCCGACCCCGGGCTTGCGAATGCTCGGAAATGTTTTCGGCGCGCCCGTCGATCGCGCGTTCTGGGAGCGCAACGATCCGCTCGCGCTGGCCCGTACGGCGAATCTCGCGGGACTGAAGATTTATTTCGATTGCGGATCGGAAGATGACTACGGTTTCGAAGCAGGTGCCGCCGCGCTTGACAAACAGCTCACCGCGCGGCGCATCCCCCACGAATTCCACATCTATCCCGGGCGCCACGACTGGCCGTATTTCGCGGAACATCTGCACGCATCTCTGGAGTTTGAATCGCAGGCCTTCGTGTCGGGCAATGAGAAAAACTAAGATGCGAGCCGGCGGATCAGTCTTGCGCGGAATGGCCCCGATTCGCAAAGCTGGCAATCGCTTCGGGTTCGTTCTCGTAACTCGCGATCGCGCGCAGCAAACCCATCAAATCAAAAACCATTTTCACGCGATTGGTCAAACCGAAGAGTTTCAAGTCGCCGCCGGCATTGTGAAGCGTGACGAAGGTCCGCACGATCGTGCTGATGCCCGAGCTGTCCACTTGCGTCACGCCCGCAAGATTCACCAATATTTTGCGCGCGCCGTCGTCGAACGCCTTGCGCAAGAACTGATTGAGCAAGTCGTTATTGCGGCCGATCGTCGCTTTCCCCTGCACGTCGAGGATCGAGACGTCGCCCGACTTTCGGATTTCAACCTGAAGCCCCACAGCTTCCTCTTCTCTCAATTGCGCTCAGGCGAGTTCACTCGGGTTATCCGCACTTCAATAGCGGTCATTATATCCCTTCTGAGGCCGGATGAACCCGCCGCGCAATGGGAAAGTAAATACTGCGCATTAGACTGGGAAGAAACGATGATTTTCCACCATGATGGCGATGCGATATGCTTAAGCCGTTTCGAGGCGGGCGAACCTTCAGGTGTTGGGCGCAACGAAACTGTGGCGTTGCCATTGTTCCGGCAAGGGTGCCGCAACCCGTTGGGGCCATTGCTTAAATGGATAAAGCACAGGTTTCCTAAACCTGCAATCCCGGTTCAAGTCCGGGTGGCCCCACCATTCTTCCAGTCGCTGCGGCGCAACCGTCCAATCGATC
>Ga0073928_10000745_pt1 | contig 70261 bp, 45 predicted proteins | sample PaiPotPPA55metaG_FD_76969 | JGI IMG/M metagenome (GOLD analysis project Ga0073928, IMG submission 76969) | Iron sulfur acid spring bacterial and archeal communities from Banff, Canada, to study Microbial Dark Matter (Phase II) - Paint Pots PPA... ...
AGGGCATCGATTCTCTCCTCTGCCCCTTTTTGCCTCACTTCCCCCAGTCATTCAAGCTCAAAGCTTGATCAGTTGCGACACAGACTCTGAAGCCGTGCCCTGACGTAGCCGTGCCCTGACGAAAACCGGAGTTATCACACAGACTTTTGAACTCCAACTTTGCGGGTTATTGCGAGAGTCGATATAGGGCGCAGGCGTGGGGGGCCAGCGTCACGGACAGGGAGGTGGCGGTTCCAAGATTCTTGTGCTCCCATAGATCGCGCAGTTGGAATTTTGGTCCCGTCAGCCCTAGGTCTTTCCAGTCGTAGTGAACCTTTTGTTCGTGCTCATCCAAATTGAATACGGCCAGGTAGCGGTCGTCTCCAGCATCCGGCCGGGCTGTCCAGACGACCGCGGTGCTCGTTGAAATTACTGGCCGATTCACATTCGAGTGCTGATCTACGGCGATGACCTCGGGATTGGTTAGCAGTGATGTTGTCCAGGCGTCGTTTTTCGGCAAGTTTGCGCCGATCATCAGCGGTGAGCGGGAGATGGTCCATAGGGTGAGCAGGGTGCGCTGTTCGTCGTGGGTCATGCGTGTGTCGCGGGCTTTGCCCCAGCCGGGAGCCGGGCCTAAGTATCCGATTGGCAGCATGTCGGCGTCGGGCCAGCCGCCGGGTTGTGCCAGGCCGGCCCATTTCGCGATTCGGGGGAACTGGTCGCCTAGGCCTTGTGGGTAGTCTACGGTGCTGTGCCACAGATCCCAGACGTCGTCGGAAATTCGCCAGAGGTTCGCGTATTTGCGCATCTCATCGACTTTTTCAATCGGAGCGGCGCCTGGGGAAAGACTCAAGACAATTGGCCGACCAGTCTTGCGCAGGGCCGTGCTCAGCATCCGAATTTCGTCGCCTTTGTAGGGCCTGCTGCTGATGCAATCTACTTTGATGAGGTCCACGTCCCAGCTCGCATATAGGCGGGCAATGGAATCGTAGTAGGCCTGTGCCGCGGGCTTCGATGCATCGAGACCGTAGTTGTCGAAATTCCACGGACACGTATCCGAGGTGTCCGCCGCGTCCGCGGCGTGGTAGTCCGATCCTTCGATCGGGGAATTCTTCTCCACCGCCTGCTTGGGGATTCCGCGCAAAATGTGAATTCCAAATTTCAAACCGAGGGAGTGCGCATAGGCCGCAAGGGGCTTGAACCCGCTGTTGTTGGCTGAAGAAGGGAATCGATGGATCGCCGGCGTGTAGCGTCCGTGATCATCCAGGCTGTATTGCGAGGTCTTGGAATTTCCTTCCGGGGTTGGGTTGGTGACGAACCACTCCATGTCCACGACGACGTATTGCCAGCCGAAGGATTTCAGATGTTCGGCGAACCACTGCGCGTTGGCTTTGAAATCGGGTTCGGTGATTGTGGTGCCGAAGGAGTCCCAACTGTTCCAGCCCATCGGGGGTGTGGGTGCTAAGGTTTCGGCGGTGGCTGAGGCTGAAGGCCTCGGACTGGTCGTTTCGCCGTTCACTTTGGAACCCCGTGGCGTCGCCGAAGCAAAGGAGGCGAGCACGAGCAGGGCGATTAGCGAAATACGGAGTTGGATTCGTGGGTTCATGCGTTTTTCTTTCGCAACGCAAAGTCAAGAATACGTGCGAGAGTTTCGGGGTGGAGATAGCACAGTGCAGGATTTGTGACAACCTGGAAAATCGATCAAGAACGGACTAGGGTCCGCGGCGAGCGCTTTGGTTTTTGGTTGTGCTGGAGTTTCGTCTAAACCCCGCCCTCGGCCCTTCGACGCTCAGGGTAAAAGAGGGCGGCTACAGGGTGGCGCGCGGAAAGTTTGAGTCAAGACGCAACAGCCGGGCGGGGCCCTTCGAGGCTCAGGGTAAACAAGCCCCGCCCCTACGAGGAGAATGGAACGGGCGAGGGAGAGCAGAAGAGAAATGGATCGCTTGGTTATTCAAAATCTGCTTCGGGTGCTGGGAGTTTGTCGCCGTCGCGAGCGACCCAAACGTAGAGGGTCGGCAACAGGAAAATACTCAGAAGCAGAGCGCCCAGGAGTCCGCCAACGATAACGATTGCGAAGGGGCGTTGCGAGTCCGAACCGATGCCGTGGGAGAGCGCGGCTGGCAGCAAGCCCAGAGTGGCGACGAGCATGGTCATCATGATCGGCCGCAAGCGCAGAACCGCTCCGCCGATGGCCGCATCTTCGATGGTGTGGCCACATGCTCGCAGTTGGTTGATGTATTCGAGCATGATTACGCCGGTTTGGACGGAAACGCCGAACAACGCTAAAAATCCCACGCCGGAAGAAACGCTGAAATGCGTTCCGGTGGACAACAATGCGAGCAATCCCCCGAGGGGAGCCATGGCAACGTTGGCCATGATCAGTAAAGCCCACTTGGCGGAACTGAACATGGTGTAGAGAATGACGAAGATGCCCAGGATGGTCAGCGGGAGGACGATCATCAGGCGCTTGGAAGAGCGCTTCTGGCTTTCGTATTCGCCCGCCCAGTCGATGCGGTAGCCCACGGGTAGTTTGACCTGAGCGTTGACTTTCTGGATAGCTTCTTCGACGGCGCCGCCAAGGTCGCGGCCGCGCACGCTGTATTTGATGGCGACGTAGCGGGAATTTTCTTCGCGGTAGATTTCCGAGGCGCCGTCGTGCACTTCCACCTTGGCGACCTGGGCGAGTGAAACGCGCTCGCCGGAAGCAGCAAGCAGGCGAATGTTCTCGATAGCTTCTCTTGTGTCGCGGTAAGGCGCCTGGTAACGCATGACGAGGTCGTAGCGCTGTTCACCGCGCAAGACTTGAGTGAGCGCGTTTCCGCCAACAGCGGTCTGAATGGCATCCTGGATATCCGCGACGTTGATCTGGTGACGCGCGGCCTCTTTCCGATCAACGACAAAATTCAAATTGGGTTGGCCGATCACGCGAAACACGCCTAGATCTTGAATTCCGGGAATATCCTTCATGATATTCACAATCTGGTCCGCTTTGCCCTCGAGGAGCCGTAAGTCATCACCGTAAATCTTGACCGCTAACTCACCTTTGACGCCGCTGACGGCCTCTTCCATGTTGTCCGAAATTGGCTGCGAAAAGTTCCACAGGACGCCCGGAATCTTGCCCAGTTCGCGATTCATTGCTGCAATCAGCGCATCCTTGTCTTCATGAAAGACTGGACGCCATTTCTCCTTCGGCAAGAGGTCGACGAAATATTCGGTATTGAAGAAGCCGGTGGTGTCGTTGCCATCATCGGGCCTTCCAACTTGGGAAACAACTTGGGTTACCTCCGGAAAACTAGCGAAAACAACGCGAGCCTGGTTCATGATCCGCGCGCCTTCGGTCGGCCCGGTACTCGGTGCCAGGGTGCCGCGGGCCCAAATTGCGCCTTCGTCAAGGTGGGGCAGGAACTCCGATCCAATCACGCCGCCGAATATGAGAAAAGTGGACAGGCACAGGGCCAGACCGGCAATGCCTACGGTCACCAGGCGATGCTCAATCGCCCAGCGCACTAGATGTCGATAGGAGGTTTTGAGATAGTCCATCACAGGGTTATGCCATTCCTTCACCCCGTTTTTAAAAAAGACGCTCGACAAGACCGGCGCGATAAGCATGGAGAAGATCAAAGCGCCGAGCAGGGCGAAGGCCACCGTCCAAGCCATCGGCTTGAACAGCCTTCCCTCAACACGTTGCAGCGTGAAAATTGGCAAGTAAGCGGTGATGATAATGGCGATCGCGTAGAAGACGGGCCGCTGCACTTCGTTTGCGGCGTCCCGGATGAGCTCCATGGACGTCTTATGAGTACTTTCGGCTTTGCCAAGATGCCGCACGATGTTTTCGACCATCACAACCGCGCCGTCCACGACCATTCCAAAGTCCAGCGCGCCGAGCGACAAGAGATTGGCGGGAATGTTGTTCAAATTGAGGCAGATGGACGCGAATAGTAAGGAAAACGGAATGGTAAGGGCCACGATGAAGGAGCCGCGGAAGTTGCCCAGGAAGAGAAAGAGAATTACCGAAACCAGGATAATGCCTTCGGTGAGGTTGTGGAGGACCGTGTGGGTGGTGAAGTGAACGAGGTCACTGCGATCGAGAAACGGAACTACTTTCACCCCAGGCGGCAGGATTTGTTCGTTAAGTTCCTTGACCTTATCGTGGATTCCTTTTAGCGTGTCGTCGGAATTCGCGCCTTTGCGCAGGAGGACGATTCCTTCGACCACGTCGTCGTTATCAATTACGGTTCCGTCGGCTCGATGGATCGCTTTCCCGATTTGTCCCAGGCGTATCTTGGGGCCTTGCGCGACCGTGGCGATGTCTTTCACGCGGATCGCCGTGCCGTTCTTGGTCAAGATCACGGTCTGTTCGATATCATTGACGTTAGTAAACAGGCCTACGGCGCGGACGTTGATTTGCTGGAGTCCCGCTTCCAGGAAGCTCCCGCCCGCATTGGTATTATTGTTGGTGAGTTGCTGCTCCAACTGCGCAATGCTCAAACCGTAAGAAATCAGTTTGTTGGGGTCGACGCGGACCTGGTATTCGCGCGTTGGGCCGCCGAAGCTGGAAACGTCCACGACGTTGGGGACGGACTTGAACTGCTTCTCCAGAGTCCAGTCCTCGATGGACTTCAGCTCCATCAGGTCATATTTCGGGTTGGTGCTTTTCAGCGTATACCAGAAAATCTGACCGACTGGACTCCAGTCCGTGCCCATTTGTGGCGTGAGACCCGTGGGCAAGGTGACCTGCGATAGTCTCTCCAAAGCCTTCTGGCGATTCCAGTCGTTGCTGGACTCATCGTCAAAAATCAGCATGACGCTCGACAGGCCAAACAAGGAGGTCGAACGCAGATGCTCGAGGTGCGGAATGCCGTTCATCTGGATTTCGATGGGAATGGTAAGCTGCTGCTCAACCTCTTCGGCCGCACGACCGGGCCATTGCGTAATAATCTGCACGTAGTTGTTGGCCACGTCGGGATACGCTTCGACGGGAAGATTGTGGAAGGAAATCGCGCCCCAAATTAGCAACAGAATGGCGAGCGCCAAAATAATAAAGCGGTGGTCGAGCGCGTAGTTGACGAACGCGCGAATCATCGGGCGATCCCCGGTTGGTACTGGTGGTGAGCCGGCTTTGTTGACGTGCAGCTAAGTACAAGGGGGAAAAGCAGATCCCTCACCCCGCAAAAGACGCGGGGATTCGGGATGACAAGTGTGGGGGAATACGGCGACGGAGTAGGAGCCATTTCCACTATTGCTCCACCGTGTTTTGCATTACCAGCGCATTGCTCACCAGTTGCTGGCCGGGCTGCAATCCCGACAGAAGCTCTTGCATGTTGTTGGGCAGAGTGTCACCACTGGTCACCTCGACACGGCGGAACTTCTTATCGTTCCCCTTACCGCCCGCCGGCAGGTAGACCCAGTCGCGATCATGCAAGTGCAAAATCGCGGACGCGGGGACAGACACGTGCGTTTCTTTCTTCTGGCCGTGGAAGGTGGCGGTTACGAACATTCCGATGCGCAAGAGGCCAGGATTATGAACTTCGATACGAACTTTGGCGGTGCGAAGGCTCGGATCGAGCACCGGGCCGACGTTGGAGATGCGTCCGGTGAGAACTTTATCGGGATATGCGTTGATCCGAATGTCGGCGGTTTCGCCGACGTGAACCTCGGCGAGGTCGTTCTCGTAGACGTCACATAAAATCCATACGGAAGACAAGTCCGAGATGGTGAAAGGGTTGGGCGAGCCCAAACCAGCGACGCCGGCGGCGTTGGTGACCTGCTGGTCGGTGATTACGCCCGACACCGGAGCAACGATATCCACGATGGCCGCGGGATGATCGATGCTGGCGCCAAGCACCCGGAGTCTCTCCGTCGTGTTTTCGACGTCCACCACGGCTTTATCCTCGGTGTCCTGAGCTACTTGCAGATCGTTCAGGGATAACGCGCCTTTGTCGTAGAGGAGCTTTGAGCGTTCCAACTGCGTGCGCGAGAGTTGCTCGTCCACTACGGCTTTCCGATAATCCGAAAATGCGGCGGCCATATCCGCGCTCTGCACGCGCAGAAGGATTTGGCCTTTTTTAACGGTGTCGCCCAGGCGCGCGCGAATTTCGACAACGCGACCGGTGGCCAGCGAGATCACCGGAACGGTCCGGGAAATATCCGGACTTACCGATCCCGTAGCCATCAACTTTGAGGTCGAGATGTACGCAGTCGCGGTCGCGAGTGGAAATTGCTCCGGGTGATCTACTTGCACTACGTTGACGTCCTGCTCGTGTTCTACCTTGGTCTGCGGAGGAGCTTCGGCTTTGGGGTCGCTTTTACTTCCGCCGCAGCCGAACAGAAATGCGGCTAGGAGGAGAGCTGCCGTTGTTGCTGTTGCTGTTCTTGGGGGCGCACAGCCAGGAATGGCTGTGCCACTGGTGTTCAGGGGGCTCATTGGATGACCTCGCGTCCGACGGCCATATTCAGTTGACCGGCGGCGTCCAAATACGAGCCAACCAGGGTCAGATAGTTGAGTTGAACGCCGCGATAATCGGCCTGCGCGTTCAGGAAATCGAGCAGAGAAGCGGCGCCGTGCTCGTAAGAAAAGGAAATGGTGTCGCGCACTCGCAGTGCTTGTTGGAGGTAGTGTTCCTTGTAGGGTTGCAGGAGCGCTACGGTGCTTGCCAAGGTGGCGTAGGCGGAATCCACATCGCTGAAAACCTGGGCGCGCGTGGCGTCCATTAGTCGCTGATTGCGGTCGATGTCCAACTGCGTGCGCTGTTTTTCTCCTTGATTGCGATCGAAAAAGCGCAGGGGGATGCTCACGCTGACTCCGAAATACTGGTCGATTGGCGGGTTGCGGCCAACGTCTACACCGAAGATGGGATCCGTGGACCCCATGGACACGGCCAGGCGATGATCGGTCCTGGCTTTCTCCACCGATTGGAGCGCCGCTCGCAAATCGGGACGGGTGTCTAGTGCGGCTTGGCGGACGTCGTCGAGCGGGGCTACCTGTGGAGAAAAATCGAACGGACCGGTCACGTCGAATTGCTCGACTGGTGTGCGGTCATTCAACAAGGCGAGCATTTGGATCTTTGCGGTTCGCAGGTTGACCTCGGCGGTTTGCAGGTCGGATTCGTATTGAACGCGCTGGAGTTCGAGGCGATCGAGATCAACTTGAGCGATGGCGCCGGCCTTGTAACGGTCACGGTTTACGTCCAGGACATGGTCGTAGTAGGAGAGGTTCTCCCTGGCGAGGTCAAGGACAGCTTTTTGCTGGAGGGTTTGGATGAAGGCGCTACGCAGGTTGAACAGCAGCGTCCTTTCGAGATCGGCCTGTTGGGAAATCGCGATGCCGGTCGCTTCTTTGGCGCTGTCCAGGCGGAGTTCGCGCTTGTGCTGGCGTTCGTGCAGGTAGGTGAGCGTCGCCGAGGGCAGGAGGAAGGAGAAAGGACCGTGGGAGGGCCCTCCGGGGAATGGATCGATCTGGTCGGCGAGGATTGCGAGACTGGGATTGGGACGCAGGTAGGCTGTGATCTCATTGGCGCGAGATTCGTCGATTCCGATCTGTCCTGCGAGAAGCGAGGGATTGGCCACCTCGAATTTGTCACGCACCTCCTGCCAGGTGAGCGCCTTTTGAGCGAGACAGGTCTGTGCCAAAAGCGCCGCTACGAAAGACGCCAAACACAGACGCTGCAATAAACACTTCATGAAACCTCCATGTCCTTTCTTGTCTTGCGCGCCGCTGAACTTGAAGAGTCTTCCCGCGTCGTAGATGAAGCACCACCAGTTTGCGGGAGCAAAGGGCCTAACTTTAGCGCACTCAGACAGTTGGTGGAACTATATCGACGGCGGCGAGCGCGCCAGTTTACGCGTGCATGAATGACGTGTTTAAACGTGAAGAGCGACTGGGGGAGCGCGGCCCAGAACGGAGATGGGTAACGGAAAAGTATGGTGAGGAGAGATTTCGGAGGGCAGCAGGTCGGGAGCGGCTGACGCTTCTGAAGTATGTTCGTTAAACGCGCAATCACCGCTCACACTGGAGAGCGCCGCGACCGCAGCGTCCTGAACGTCAAGAGGTGCAAGGCGGAACATTTTTTCGGCGGTCCAAACGATTGCAGGAAAAGCACTTGGATTGGTCAGCGTGAAATTTCCATGGCCATCGTTCAATAGGACGGCAACTGGCTGGTTGAGCCAAGCGGTGGTGACGATCAAATCGAGACTGTTGTCGCCATTGACATCGCCGGAGGTGATGTTGAGGCCACCAACTGGCGCGTTGACGCCGATCATTTGCTGCGGGCCAGTGCTTAGCTGGAATCCGATCCAGTAGCGGGCGCGGGAAGGGCCGATCTGACCGATTTCCACGGTCGCGAGATCCGGCCGGCTGTCCCCATCGAAGTCGGCGATGGCGAACCGGGAAGGCAATTTTGTATGGGAGAGCGCTGAGGGAGTCGCAGATGGTACTGCGGCTGCTCTTGCATGACTCCCGAAACACGAGACCACGCACAAAAACAGGAGCGCGAACCATGCAGGTTTGCGGAGATGGAGGCGCGACGGCAAAGTCATAATCTCGGTGCGCGTGTCATAGGGCGGAACAGTTTGCAGCCGACGGATCCGGGGAATCCCCGGAGAGGCAGCTGGTCTTTTTGCCGCCAACAGGATATCACCGCTCGCCCTAACGAGAGTAACCTTAGCGGCTGCCGGGGCTTCGGAGACGCGAGATGTTCGCACACAGCCCCATGCGCGGACGGCTCTGTCATTTCGGCGAAGTTCGAGATATGTTATGGCCGCTTACACAGCGTAAATACCGACTTGCAGGCCGAGACGGCCATAGAGAAGGACGGAGGCCGATGGACAAGAAAGAGGTTCACGCGAAGATTCAGGAGATTGGCATTCTGCCGGGGGTGCGCACGTCTTCGGCGGCAGAGGCACGGTTTGCCGCGGAGACCGTGGCTCGAGCTGGGATTCCGATCGTGGAGATCACCATGACGGTGCCCGGCGCGATCGATGTGATTTCGAACCTAGTGAAGAACCTTCCTGAGGTGATCGTGGGTGCCGGAACTGTCCTGGACCGGGAAACGGCGGAGCTTTGCCTGAAGGCCGGGGCGAAGTTCTTGACGAGCCCGGGACTGGATCTGGAGATCGTGCAATTCGCTCGGAAAGAGAATGTCTTGATGATGGCGGGGGCGCTGACGCCGACCGAAGTCATTGCGGCGTGGAAAGCGGGATCGGACTTTGTGAAGATTTTTCCGTGCGCGCAGGTGGGCGGGGATAGCTACATCAAGGCGCTCAAAGGGCCGTTTCCACGAGTTCCGCTGATCGCGGCAGGCGGTGTGAATCAGCAGACGGCTTCGGCGTTTATTCTGGCCGGAGCGGCGGCGCTGGGGATTGGGGGCGAACTAATCCCCCGGGCTGCGATTGAATTGCGGCAGCCGGAGCGAATTCGGGAGTTGGCGCGCAGGTTCTTGAATCTGGTGAAGATGGCGCGGCTGCAGATGTCCCAGTGGGAAGCGCCTAGCCGGGTGCACGCGCGAACTTAGCTTCCAGGGCACAGGCATTTTTGGCGCGCTTTTTGGCGCCTGGTCCCTGCGATCGTATGTGATCAAGATCATTTGCTTCGGATACGTTCGAGGCGAAAAACCGCACCCTTAAAGCATGTCTTGGGACTGGACACCTTAAAACCGAAGGGTGTGGCAGCCAGCACGAGCTCTCGCGAGTGTCCCCTGCGCAGCGCTGCCATCCTGACCTTGGATTCGACGCGGCGCTTCACGTGTTGCGCGATCTCACGTACAATCGGCTTTGTTGAGGCAAAGGAAGTGTGTGATGGAGTCTAAGATCACTCGACGATATGGGATTGGTGAAGGGGCGGAGATGCGTACGTCGCAGGGGCATGCCTCGGCGGAGAGTGGCGCGATCGCTGGGATGCAGGGGCGGGAGCTGCAACCGAACCGAGGGATACCTCTCAATTTGGATTGGATTGAGGAGGTACGCGTCAATACCAGCGCGGTGGAGCGGCGGGCACAGACGCTGGTCACGCGGCGCACGGTGAAGAAGGAGTGGCAGATTGCCTGGCTGCTGCGGGCGATCTCGTGCATGGACCTTACGACGCTCTCTGGAGACGATACCGACGAGAGGGTACGGCGTTTGTGCGCGAAGGCCCGGCAGCCGATTCAACAGGACGTAGTGAGATTGCTGGGAATCGAGGGGCTGAATATTCGCGTGGCGGCGGTATGCGTTTACCACGCGTTCGTAGAGACGGCGGTGCGGGCGCTGGAGGGTAGCGGGATAAGGGTGGCGGCTGTGTCTACCGGGTTCCCGGCTGGGTTGTCTCCATTGGATGAGCGGGTGGCGGAAATACGACGGTCGGTGGAGGCTGGGGCGCACGAGATTGACGTGGTGATTACCCGGGGGCACGTATTTGGCGGGCGGTGGCAGGCTTTGTTTGATGAGATTGCGACGTTTCGAGCGGCTTGCGGGCCGGCGCATATGAAGGTGATTTTGGGTACGGGAGATTTGCTGACTTTGCGGAATGTGGCGCGGGCGAGCGTGGTAGCTATGATGGCTGGCGCGGACTTTATCAAGACTTCGACGGGGAAAGAAACGACTAACGCTACCCTTCCGGTCGGGTTGGTAATGACGCGGGCGATTCGTGAGTACGCGCTAGAGACCGGGATGGCTGTGGGATTCAAGCCTGCGGGAGGGATTCGGACGGCTAAGCAGTCGCTGGAATGGTTGGCGTTGATAAAGGAAGAGCTTGGAGATTCCTGGTTGAATGCGGAAATGTTTCGGCTTGGGGCTAGCAGCATGTTGGGAGATATTGAGCGGCAGCTGGAATATCACGCAACGGGGAGATATTCGGCCGAATACCGGCATCCGGTGGCTTGAAGGAAGTAATGAGCTAAGGACGTAACGACGTAACGAAAAGGCGAAAAAGAATTTACCGCAGAGGGCGCAGAGGGCACTGAGTCGGATGAGAAGAATTCGATGAGCATCGTTGAGAAATTTATGTCGATGGAGTATGGGCCGGCTCCGGAGGACCCGCGTGAGGCGGTGGTGTGGCTGGAGCGGCATGAGCGGCGACTCGGGCACTTCATTGATGGTGGCTGGCGTGATCCGGTCGAAGGGAAATATTTCGATACGACTGATCCTTCCACCGGCGAGACGTTGGCTAGCGTCGCGCAGGGCTCGGCTGCGGACGTCGATGCAGCGGTGAAGGCAGCTCGCGCGGCATTGCCTGGATGGCAGGGGCTCTCTGGTCATGCGCGGGCGCGGTATCTATATGCGCTGGCGCGGTTGGTGCAGAAGCATTCGCGGCGGTTTGCGGTGCTGGAAACGATGGACAATGGCAAGCCGATTCGCGAGAGTCGCGACATCGATATCCCGTTGGTGGCGCGGCATTTTTATTATCACGCTGGCTGGGCTCAGCTCTTGGCGCAGGAGTTTCCGGGGTATACGGCTTGCGGCGTGGTGGGGCAGATCATTCCCTGGAACTTTCCACTGCTGATGTTGGCATGGAAGATCGCGCCGGCTTTGGCTGCTGGAAATACCGTCGTGTTGAAGCCGGCGGAATTTACACCATTGACGGCGCTGGCCTTTGCGGAGATTTGTCAGGAAGTGGGTCTGCCCGCGGGTGTGGTGAATATCGTTACTGGCGACGGAACGACCGGCGAAGCCCTGGTCCTCCATCCGGACGTCAGCAAAATCGCGTTCACAGGTTCAACGGAAGTTGGCCGAGCGATCCGCAAGGCGACCGCGCCCAGTCACAAGCGGCTGTCGCTGGAACTTGGTGGGAAGTCACCGTTCATTATTTTTGAGGACGCGGACCTCGACAGCGCGGTCGAGGGATTGGTAGATGGAATCTGGCTCAATCAGGGTCAGGTCTGTTGCGCGGGCTCGCGACTGCTGATGCAGGAAAGTATTGCGGAGCCGCTGCTGGAGAAAGTGCGGCTGCGCATGAGTACGTTGCGGGTGGGGCCGCCGCTCGACAAGGCCATCGACGTAGGGGCGATCGTTGCGCGCGTGCAACTGGAGCGCATTCAGCGGCTCGTGGAGCAGGGTGTGGCCGAGGGCGCGACTTGCTGGCAGCCACCGGGTCTCGCGCTACCCTCGCGAGGACTTTACTTTCCGCCGACGCTGTTGAGCAATGTGCATCCCGCTTCGATTGTGGCGCAGCAGGAAATTTTTGGGCCGGTGCTGGCGGCGATGACGTTCCGAACTCCGCGGGAAGCGGTGGAGTTGGCGAACAACACGGTGTATGGGCTGGCGGCGAGCGTCTGGAGCGAGAGCGTCAATGTGGCGCTGCAGGTGGCGGCTCAGCTGAAGGCCGGCGTGGTCTGGGTGAACAGCACGAACCTGTTCGATGCGGCATGCGGGTTTGGGGGCTATCGCGAAAGCGGATACGGTCGCGAGGGTGGCAGGGAGGGGATGCTGGAATATCTCGAGCCGAACTGGTTCGCGCAGGCGCCCATGCTCCGGAGCGCGCCGGTAGCGATCGATCTACCGTTTGAGGAATATGAAGATGAGATCGCGGGCCCGCCCATCGACCGCACCGTGAAACTGTACATCGGGGGCAAACAGGCGCGGCCGGATTCTGGGTACAGCGTGGAAGTGCGGGGTGCGGACGGACGTTTACTTGGCGAGTCGCCGCTCGGCAATCGCAAGGACATTCGCAACGCCGTGGAAGCCGCGCGCAAGGCGGAAACCTGGGCAAAGACCACGGCGCATAACCGGGCACAGGTGCTTTATTACATCGCGGAGAATCTTTCGCAGCGGAGTGGTGAAATCGCCCGACGCCTGGCGGCGGTTGTGGGACAGGAACAGTCAGCGGACGAGGTGCGGTACGGGATCGAGCGAGTGTTCTCGTATGCAGCTTGGGCGGACAAGTTCGATGGGGCCGTGCACAGTCCGCCGTTTCGGAACGTTGCGCTGGCTATGCACGAGCCGGTTGGAACCGTTGGAATTGTCTGTCCGGTGGAGGCGCCGCTGCTGGGACTCTTGTCGCTGGTGATGCCTGCCCTCGCGGTGGGGAATACCGTAGTGGCGATTCCGTCGGAGCGGTATCCGTTGATTACCGGCGATTTGATTCAGGTATTCGAGACCAGTGACTTGCCGGGCGGAGCGGTAAATATTGTGACCGGGGAGTCTGCAGGTTTGATGAAAGTTCTGGCCGAGCATGCGGATCTGGATGCAATCTGGTGTTTTGGAGATGAGGCTAGTTGTGCGACCGCGAAGGCTTTGTCGATCGGGAACTTGAAACAGGTGTTTACGAATGAAGGCCGCGCGATTGATTGGTTCAATGTGGAGCAGGGCGAAGGCCGGTGGTTTTTGCAGCACGCGGTGCAAGTGAAGAATATTTGGGTTCCTTACGGCGAATAGCGGCTCGTTTTCGCTGATTTCCTCTCTTCCTTAGTTCCTCATTCCGATTGGTGCGTTCGATTCCGGTGCATTAAATGACCGTAAGCTCTCGGGCAAAATTGTGCCGGAGTTGACGCGGGGAGGGGCCCTTCGAGGCTCAGGATAAACAAGCCCCTGCCCTTACAAAGAAAGGGGAAGGAGGTGTGGAAAGTAAGGTGAGCGCGGTGTGGGAAAGAAGGGTGAGCGAGGTGTGGGAATTCGCAGTGGCACTCCGGGTGGCAGCGCCAGCCATCCTACGCCTCCCTCCCGAAAGGAGCAGGTAGCCCCGGAGTGCCGGTGACCGAAAGCTTTATATTATAACTTCGTAATACAAGTCAATAGTGTATTTAAATAATTATTGTTATAAACTAAGTATATACGGCGAGCTGGCGAATTCGGCGATCGCCAGGCGAACTCGATGGCGTCCATGTCGTGCCGGTACCAGGTCAGGGTAGGGGACCGGGATGACGCCACCGACCTCGGGCAGAACTGGCTCAGCTCCAGTCCCAGACGTTGCCCTTTTAGGCAATTCCGGGCTTGAAATAAAAGCGGGGTGCGGATACCCGGCCTACTATCGGTTTCTAGAAATCAGGTTTCGGAAGAAGGACAATGGTCGAGGAACGCAGACAACACCAACGACTGGTTCCGAACGCTCCGCTTTTTGTCTCCCTGGACGATTCGAAGAGTGGGTTGCTGCTGGATTTATGCGAGGGCGGCTTGGCGGTGGCCAGCCTTGTACCGCGAAGCCTTGACGAGGTCGTGTCGCTGGCATTCGATTTGCCCGAAAGTGTCGGACATATCGAAGCAAAAGCGAAAATCGCGTGGACGCGGGATTCGGGACACCTGACGGGTGTGCATTTTGTCGAATTGGATGACGTATCGCATCAGCAGTTGAGCGAATGGATCTCGACGGGGACAAATCTGAGGTTGGCGCCGCTGCAGGAGGCGGTTGAGCCGGTGATCGTCACGCGCTCGACATATGCGCAGGTCGATGCGATTCCAGAGAACACGCGGGACAAAGGCGCTGTGGATTTGCGAGAGTCTATGGGCGAGGCGGAGCCAGTGATCGAAACCGAGCCGGAGGGGGCGAAACCGGAGCCATCGCTAACCGTAGGGCGAGAACGCGCCGGCAGATCACGATATTCGCTTGAACTCTTTCTGGCAGTAGTGGTCTTGTCATGTGCCCTGATTTTTCTGGGCTATCAGATGGGAACCACAGGGGCCAGTCGGCAGAGCCGGGAGGTGACGTCGGCTCCAAAGGTGACGGAAGTTTCTTCGAAGCCGGAAGTGGCGTCAGCGGCTGCGTTACCCGAGCCCGCGGCGACGCCCGCACCGGCACCCGCTCGAACGACGGCACGAACACCGGCTCCAACGCGAACAGCGGCTCCGACGGGACCTTCGATGGATTCTGGAGTTGTGCTGCAGGTGGGAGCCATGAAGGTGGAAGACAATGCCGCGGCCATGGCACAGGAATTGCGAAAGAAGAAATTTCCTGCGGTTGTTTTCCGGCATGGCAACGACAAGCTTTATCGAGTGGCTGTAGGGCCTTATGGCGACGCGGATTCCACCGCGAAAGTAAAAGAGCAGCTAGAGAAGGAAGGCTTCAAGCCGCTACTACAACGATGGGCGAAGGAATAGGCAGCGGGCTGACAGATTGACTCTCTGGTGGTAGCCTCCGGTACAGGAATGTAGCGAGATGCGGTAAGCGGTTTTCTGTAGGTTTTTCCTGCGCGTCTTTCCTATATATAATCGAAGAAGCGAAATGAAATCCTGCGATCCGGCCGCGGGGACGCCAGAGAGTCTCTGGAAGAGTTCGTTTCCCGTGAAGGGGGAATTTTGACGGTCGCGACAACGGTAATAGGGCAATCGGTCCACGCGCTGCGGCGAGTGGTCATTGAACGCGTTGAGCCAGAAGTGGATGGCGGCAGATTCCCGATCAAACGGACAGTGGGGGAAGAAGTGGACGTACGCGCGGATATTTACGCGGATGGACACGACCTGCTGGGAGCGATGCTGTTATATCGGACAGTCGGCGAGAGTGCGTGGGTGGAAGCGCCCATGCGGATGATCAACAACGATCGGTGGGGGATGCGCTTTCGAGTCGAGACGCTGGGCCGCTACGTTTACACGATCGTGGCGTGGGTAGATGCGTTTCGAACGTGGAGCGCGGATTTACAGAAGCGGGCCGCAGCGGGACAGGATATTGCGGTCGACGTGTTGATTGGGGCAGAGATCGTGCGTGCGGCGGCGGGTCGCGCCCGCGGGAACGACGCGAAGAAACTGGCGGAAGCCGCCGCGAGACTTAAAGAGAGTGCGAAGGAAAATCGCGAGACGGCGATGAGGATTGCTTTGGATGCGGAGTTGACATCGCTTGTAAATGCGAGCCGGGACCGAGCAGCGGACGCCCGGTATGAGAAAGAGCTGGCTGTGGTGGTCGATCCGGAAAAGGCACGATTCAGTGCATGGTATGAGATGTTTCCAAGGTCGTGCACAACGGACCCGAAGCGGCCTGGAACCTTTCGCGATTGCATCGACCGCCTTCCGTATATCGCGGGAATGGGGTTCGACATTTTATACCTGCCGCCGATTCATCCGATTGGACGCGCGGAGCGGAAGGGAAAGAATAATTCGACCACGCCGCTGCCGGGAGATCCGGGAAGTCCATGGGCGATTGGCGCGACAGAGGGTGGGCACAAGGCGATACATCCGCAACTCGGGAGTCTGCAGGATTTGAAAGCCCTTATTGGGAAGGCGAAGGAGCTCGGCATCGACGTGGCGTTGGATATTGCGTACCAGTGTTCGCCGGATCATCCGTACGTGAAGGAACACCGGGAGTGGTTTCGCGAGCGCCCGGACGGAACGGTGCAGTATGCGGAGAATCCTCCGAAGAAGTATCAGGACATTTATCCGTTCAATTTTGACACTGGGCGTGCGCAGGAGCTGTGGGAAGAACTAAAAAGCATCGTCGTCTATTGGATCGAGCAGGGAATTCACGTTTTTCGAGTGGACAATCCGCACACGAAACCGTTCGCGTTTTGGGAATGGATGATTGGCGAGGTCAAGCGGGATCACCCGGAAACGATATTTTTGTCGGAGGCGTTCACGCGACCGAAGGTGATGTACCAGCTGGCGAAGCTGGGCTTCACGCAGTCGTATACCTATTTCGCCTGGAAGAATACCAGTTGGGAGATCGCGGAGTATTTTACCGAGCTCGAAGAGGGCGGGATCCTTGAGTATTTCCGGCCAAATTTGTGGCCCAATACGCCGGACATCTTGAATGAATACCTTCAGAAAAGCGGGCGGCCGGGGTTTATGGCAAGGCTGATTTTGGCGACGACGCTGGCGGGGAGTTATGGGATTTACGGACCGGCATTCGAATTGTGCGAAAGCCGAGCGGTGCGCGAGGGAAGTGAGGAGTATCTCGACTCGGAGAAGTATCAGATTCGGGTGTGGGACATCAATAATCCGAATAGTTTGCGGGACCTGATCACGCACATGAATCGCATCCGGCGGGGGAGTCCCGCATTGCAGCAGAACACTGGATTGAAGTTTCATCCGGTGGACAACACGCAGATGATTGCCTACAGCAAGGTATGCGACGATCCCGCGGACATTATTTTCGTTGTGGTTAATCTGGATCCTCATAGTCGACAAGCCGGCTGGGTCAATGTGGATGTCGACGCGCTTCACTTGGGCTCTGAAGAATCATACCAGGTACATGATTTATTGACGGATGCACGCTACGTTTGGCATGGGTCGCGAAATTTTGTGGACCTTAATCCATCTATAGTGCCCGCGCACATTTTTCGAGTACATTCGATCGGATAGTTGCGCGACTCACGAAGTTCCAGCTCGTCGATTGACGGGGCCGTCTTGACAGGAGAGTTCGACGTTGGCGCTGCAGGGTGACAAACTTTGGTACAAAGATGCGGTCATATACCAGCTTCACGTGCGGACGTTTTGCGATAGCGATGGCAATGGCATTGGCGATTTCCGCGGCCTGACGAATAAGCTCGATTATCTGCAGGAGCTGGGGATCAACGCGATCTGGCTGCTGCCGTTTTATCCCTCGCCGCTACGAGACGACGGTTACGACATTTCGGATTACACGTCGGTCAATCCAACGTACGGCACGATTGAAGACTTCAAGACATTCCTCGCTGCAGCACATAGCCGCCGTATCCGCGTGATCACCGAACTGGTGCTCAATCACACCTCGGATCAGCATCCGTGGTTTCAAGAGGCACGCAGCTCGCGCGATAACCCAAAACGAGACTGGTACGTGTGGAGTGACACGGACAGTCGCTATCACGGCGTGCGCATCATCTTTTTAGACACGGAGATGTCCAACTGGGCGTGGGACCCGATTTCGAAATCGTACTACTGGCACCGCTTCTTCAGTCACCAACCTGATTTGAACTTCGACAATCCGGCGGTGCGCGAAGCGATGTGGGAGGTAATGAAGTTTTGGTGTGAGATTGGAGTGGACGGATTCCGTCTCGATGCGGTGCCGTACCTGGTTGAGCGTGAAGGCACATCTTGCGAGAATTTGCCGGAAACGCACGGGGTGATCAAGGACCTGCGCAGGCGGCTGGACTCAGCGTATCCAGGGAAGATGCTGCTGGCCGAGGCGAATCAATGGCCAGCGGATGTGCGCGCTTATTTCGGTGAGTCGGACGAATTTCACATGGCTTTTCACTTTCCGTTGATGCCGCGGATGTTCATGGCCGTCAAACTGGAAGACCGCAAGCCGATCATCGAGATTCTGGAGCAGACGCCGCAGATTCCTGAGAATTGCCAGTGGTGCATTTTTTTGCGGAATCACGACGAGTTGACGCTGGAGATGGTCACCGACATCGAGCGCGACTACATGTACGACTCGTTCGCGAACGATAAGGCGATGCGCATCAACCTTGGGATTCGCCGGCGGCTGGCTCCGATGATGGAGAATGACCGGCGGCGAATCGAGCTGCTGAATGGTTTGCTGCTTTCGATGCCGGGAACGCCTATCATCTACTACGGTGATGAAATCGGAATGGGAGATAACATCTACCTTGGCGACCGGAACGGCGTGCGGACGCCGATGCAATGGAACGGAGGATGGAACGCGGGGTTTTCTTCGTCCGACCCGGAACGTTTGTACTCGCCATTGATCTCAAACCCCGTTTATGGGTATCAGTCGATCAATGTGGATTCGCAACGCCGATCGGAACACTCACTTCTGTCATGGACGAAGTCGGTGATCCAGACGCGGAACTCGTTTCGGGTGTTCAGCCGCGGATCCATTGAGTTCCTGAGCCCATCTAATCACAGGGTTCTGGCATACGTGCGGCAGTTGGGTGAAGAAAAGGTTTTGGTGGTGAACAACCTCTCGAGTTCGGCGCAAGCGGTCGAACTGAACCTCCTGAGCTACAAAGGCCACATCCCGATTGAGATGTTTGGCAGAAACCTATTTCCGAGGATCGGCGAGTTGCCATACCTATTAACGCTGGCGCCTTATCAGTTTTTCTGGTTCCGACTGCGCCGGATTTGAACTTTTTTCTTCATTGAGCAAAGATTCCTAAACCTGCTTCGTTGGCGGGCGAGAAATATCAGGAGCGGACTTTCACTTGGCGGAAGAGATCCTTATCGGAGACGACTTTCTTCGCCAGTTGATGAGCGTGGGCGAAGTCGATCTGCTTGTTGCCATACCGACATACAACAATGCGAGCACGGTGGTGCAAGCGGTGCAAGCCATCGAAGACAGTTACCAGCAGAATTTTGTCCGCGATCGAGTCGTGATTCTGAATGTGGACGGCGGTTCTGTCGATCACACTACCGAAGCAATCCTCAATATGAATGGGCGAAAAGCCGGGGTGCACCGCGGGATCACGTCCCTGCGGACGGTCCACCGGGTGACCACGCAGTACGGCAGGTCGCCCTCGCAAGGAATGGCGCTGCGAACTGTTCTAGCCGCGGCGGATCTGTTGCGTGCGCGATCCTGCGCGATTGTTTCTCCCGCGACGGCCAATCTCGATCCGTCCTGGGTGGCGAATTTGCTGCGACCCGCTTACCGGCAGGATTTTGCGTTTGTCGCTCCACTCTATTCACGCACAAGATTTCAAGGCTTGTTGGCGCGGAATCTTCTGTATCCCATGAGTCGCGCGGTGTTCGGGCTCCGCATTCGCGAGATGTACGCGGACGAATGGGGGTTTTCCGGGCGCCTGGCGACGGAGTGCCTGAGCCAGAATCTATGGGGTGACGAGGCGGTCCGCACACGGCCGGAAGCCTGGATGGCGGTCAGTGCGATCTGTTCGGGGATGAAATGCTGCCAGTCTTTTTTGGGACCGAAGGCGCCCCCGCCGCGATCAGGTCCGGATCTGGTGGAAGCGATACGACAAACCGTTGGGAATTTGTTCTGGTGTTTCGAAACCTTTCAGGAGCATTGGATGGACCGCACCGGCAGCGAGGGGGTGCCGACGTTTGGATCGGATCATGAATTGACAGCGGGGGACGCCCCATCCGGACAGGAGAAAATGTTCGAATTGTTTCGAAGCGGTGTAAAAGACTTGAACACGGTCTTGCCCTCGATACTAACGGCAGATACCTATGCGCAAATCAGAGAGACAGCAGCGCTGGAAACAGACAAATTCCACTTTAGCTCCGAATTGTGGGTGCGCATCCTGTACGAATTCGCGGCTTCCTATCATCGATCGGTCATCGCTCGCGACCACATATTGCAGGCGCTGGTTCCGCTTTATCGCGGGCAACTCTATTCTTTTCTGCTGGAGCATGGGAATTCTACCCCTGAGGAAATCGAAGCTGATTTGGAGGCCCTGTGCCTTGAATTCGAACACCAGAAGCCGTATTTGATCGAGCGATGGAAGGCGAAAGCCGAGGTGAAACGATGAAAGATACGATCGTTCAGGGGTTGCAACAGGCCTACCTAAACCTCTTCCATATGATCGCCGAGTTCCTGCCGCGCCTGGTCGTGATGCTGGTGATCATTCTCTCAGGACTTCTGGTGGCTTACGCGTTGAAGTATGTGGTGCGCGCGGTGTTACGGCTGACGAAACTAGACCGACTTTCTGAAGAAGCGGGAGCCTCGCGAGTGCTCCGAATGGCGGCGCTTCCTTCCATGACGGAGGTTCTGAGCCGGTCCGTTTTCTGGATTACCCTACTTGGTTTCATTCTGGTTGGAATCAGCATCCTGAATATTGCCGGGCTTCAAGAACAAATTTCGCGGCTATTGCGGTTGCTTCCGGAAATTTTCGTCGCGATGCTCATTTTGTTTCTGGGCCTGGTAATTGCGAACTTTTTGTCGCGGGCGGCGTTGCTTGCGGCGGTTAACGCAGGATACGCGTCGCCAAAGATGCTGAGTTGGTCGATTCAATTCGGCATTTGGATCCTTGCCATTGCGATGGCGTTGGATGAGCTTGGGGTGGCGAGACAGACGGTGATCGCGGCGTTTTCGATCGTTTTTGGGGCGTTCATGCTTGGATTGGCGATCGCTTTTGGTCTCGGCGGGCAGGGTCTGGCTCGATCATTCCTGGAAAGAGCGTTGGGCGAGAAGAAGAACGAGAAGTCGGACGAGTTACAGCCTCTGTGAAATGGATTCGAGGCGTCGTCCGACAGGCTGCGGCGCCGGAAAGAGTAAGTCATGGCGGATGTTGGGGTTGGCCGGGAGTTTTATACGCAGCTGCGAAACTCGCTCGCCGCGCAACTGCCCGCGTTTCTAATGAAGCAAAGATGGTTTGGGGGCAAGGCGCGCAAAATTAGCTCGGCCGAACTCACCGACGTTATTCCAATTCCCGTTCAATCCCAAGAAGCGCTCCTGCTGACAGTCACCGTGAAATATGGGGATAACACTGACGAACTGTACGCCGTGCCGGTTCTTCGCGTTGCGGACGCCACATCATTTTCGGGAGGCGAACTCTCTTCTTTTCAAGTACAAACCGATGCTGCTGCGACGCCCGTGGTACTGACGGACGCCGTGAAGAATGAAAAATTTCTTTATGCGCTTCTCGAAATGATTCGGGGGAAGGTAACCCTGCGCGGCGAGAGAGGAGAACTGCGGGCGCTGCAAACGGCGGCCTTTTCACGCCTCTATCCATCATCTACGGAGATGCTGAAGCCTAGACCTGCAGGGGCGGAGCAGAGTAATACTTCCATCATCTATGGAAGCCATCTGATTATGAAGCTTTTCCGGAGGATTCAGGAGGGTATCAATCCGGATCTCGAGATTGGGAAATTCCTCACGGAAAAGACGTCCTTTGCCAGTGTGCCGCTGCTGGTTGGTTCGCTGGAGTACCACACCCGGGATGGAAAGCACAGCGTGCAGGGCATTCTGCAGCAATTTGTGCCCAACGAAGGAGACGCGTGGAGCTACACGCTGGGTTCTCTTTCCAAATTCTATCGCGAAGCAGAAAAGCACACGGACGACGCTGATGATCGAGGGCGCAGCGACTCCAGGCGCGAAAACCTGCAAGTGCCGTCCTTCGCGCGCGCGACGGTGAATTCGTATCTGAATGCGGCGGAACTACTCGGCCAGAGAACAGCCGAGATGCATTTGGCCCTGGCCTCCGAGCCGCGCGATCCCGCGTTCGTTCCAGAGGCGTTCACGATGGAGTTTCAGCGAGATCTGGAGCAATCCATCCTCAGTCTAATGGCCCGAGTGTTCGGCTTGCTTCGAGACAAGACCCTGACCCTTCCCGAGGAACAGCAGATCAAAGCTCTTGAATTGGCGAAACAAGAGCAAGCAATCGGGAGCCGATTCCGTGCGGCGCTGAGTCAGCCGATTCATGCGATGCGAACTCGAATCCACGGAGACTATCATCTTGGCCAGGTGCTTCGCACAGCGTCCGATTTTGTGATCATTGACTTCGAGGGCGAGCCGGCGCGGCCGATTGCGGAGCGCCGCGTCAAGCGGTCGCCGTTACAAGACGTCGCGGGAATGTTGCGTTCGTTCCACTATGCGGCATTTGCGCCGTTGTTGGGTGAGAACAAGATGCAAGAGGCGGACGCCCGGAAGATGAGTGCTTGGGCGGAGTGCTGGAACGCCTGGGTTACGAAGCGATTTCTCGGGAAGTATTTTGCGACGGCAGCCCCAGGATCTTTTTTACCTCAAAGTGAGGATGACACACGCACGCTGCTGGAACTTCATTTGCTCGAGAAAGCCATCTACGAGCTCGGCTACGAACTCAACAACCGGCCGGCTTGGGTGGGGATTCCCCTTCAAGGGATTTCGAATCTTTTGTCGAAGTGACGTCGTATTTTGAGTTCTATCGTTCGACCCGATTCGCTTCCTCTTTTGCACGAGTCGAAGATGTGGTTCCGCTCAGCAAGGCTACCGGGAAATGTTTCAGTAGCCTGCTTAAATGAAGGCGAGCCTTTCCGGTTCCATCCGTATTGAAGATTTCACCGGTGAACACGCTCTTGCACAACGTGGGAGCTGTCTTTGGAAAGACGACTTCGGTGCTGCCCCAGAAAGATTCTAAACCTTCGGAATTCATTGGATAGCGTGCTCGTGCGAGCCATCGTGGCACAACGATGATAATCCAGTCTTTCTCGTACCGCCGGACGAACGCCGCCACATGGTCACGGCCGCTTCCACGGCATTCCAGGGTCAGAAACTGGCCCTCTGAAAAGAGGGTCGTATTCTGCGCGCGAAAATGTAGCGCCTTACAAATCAGATAGAGTTTGAGGCGTCCATCGCGCCAGCTGTGCGCGAGGTCGCTGAGCGAAGTAAGGGCGGCGGCCTCGTCCGTTTGAGGCAAGTTTGCCAGCATGGCGTTGCGTCTGTCGAAATCGACAGGTTGGCGATTGTCGGGATCGACGAGGCGAAGGTCCCAGAGTTCGGAGCCTTGATAGAAATCTGGAATTCCTGGTGACGCAATCTTTAGAAGCGTCTGGGTGAGCCCGTTGATCATGCCGTAGTACGCGGTGCGCTTCTGAAAACCAGTGAAATCGCGAAGAAATTTATTGTTTCTGTGGGATTTAATAATCGACGAAACAAATGATTGGAGCGCGCGTTCGTGACGCAGGTTCGGCCGCGTCCAGCGTGTGTGGACCATGGCTTCGCGCGTGGCCTTTATCACATAAGCTTGCATCCTTTCCGATAGGGAAGTGAAGTCACTCGCCTCCAGCGGCCATGCCCCCAGCAGCGTTTGGTACAGGAATATCTCTTCATTGCGATCGGGCACGGGTTGGCCGTCGATCGACTTTTTGTGGGTGGCGTTCAGTTTCGACCAGCGATCCAGATGCTGCCGCCACTCGTCGGGAATCTCGGAAAGAACCGCGATGCGTGCACGAACGTCTTCACCGCGCTTGGTATCGTGTGTTGTTGTGGCGTTCAAGGCGTGGGGGAAAACGCTCAGTCGATCGAGGATGAACTTGGAAAAGTCGGCCGAAGCTGCGGTCGAAGGGCGGGGCTCCCCTCCCACCTCGTTCAGGGAAATCAGGGCATTGTAGACGTAGAGAAAAGTGTCCTCGAAGGCCTTCGCCATGATGGGGCTGGTGAATTGTTGCCAGCGCATGGTGAAGGCAAGCCTGGTTTCGCGTTGGCCGGGGAGAAGGTGAGGTTGATTTCGGAGCAGCAATACGTCGCGCAGAAAGTCAAAGCTTCGAGAATGTATTTGTGAAGCTCCCGTCTGTGCGTTACTTAGTGCCCGCTCGATTCGCTGCTCGTCCTGGGCGGACACCTCGAGATTCCGGATATACGTCCGATAGACGGAGAGGTGGGCGGTGGTTTCAATCAAAGCTTGTTCTAATTCAGTGCGGGGAATCTCCCGGGCGTACCGATCATCCCGGGCCAGCGCCTGAAATTGATGCCCGAGCGAACGCATTTCGACTCCAAGAAGGGTAGACATAACCAGTTTTTTCTTCTGGTACAACATATCGTCGTAGATCACGTGTCGTCCGATAAACCTCGAATAGATCTGTTCAATGGCTTTCGCGCCTTCCGGATCAACGAACAAACAATTAAGCGCGTTCGCAAATTCGTAACCCGTGGTTCCGGCAACCGGCCAGTTGGAAGGCAGCCGCTCGTCTCGCGCGAGGATTTTCTCCACGAAGACGGGAACGGATAAGGATTCAATCGAGCGAGTGTCTGAGCCCACGGATTCGCTAAGTTGGCGTAAATAACCGAGAGGATCGCGAAGACCGTCGATGTGATCGATTCGCAATCCGGTCACCAAGTTTTGCTCGACCAGGCGGAGGACCATAGCGTGGGTGGCTTCAAAGACAAGGGGATCTTGCATAGGCATACCCACCAGATCGTTGATCGTGAAAAACCGGCGATAATTGATTTCTTCGTTGACGTTTTGCCAATAGGCCAAGAGATAGTGCTGTTGCGCCAAGAGACTCTCGAACGACGTGAAGCTGGAAGGCTCTTTGGGGTTTCCCTCGAGGCCATCGAGATTCTGCCGGATGAATTCGTTGATTTTAACGTCGGCGGAAGCCAATTGCCGGAGTCTCTGGCGAAGAGACTCGAATTGAAGACGTTTCTCTCCAGCAGCTTCTCTGGCTTGGCCGGGCGTGTCGGAAAGTGCAGCAGCAGCGGCAACAATTCCCGAATACTCCTGGTACGCAGGCGAGTCTTCACCCAGGTGCGTCCGGAGTTCGTTGAGGCGACGTTTCAGTATTAGGTGATAGGTGGAGGGAGCCAGCGGGAAGAGCGATTCGAAATATTGAACAAAGAATTTCCCTTCCATCAAGACGAGCTTAAGCTCCTGATTTTCAAGAGCTTCGCCAAACGAACGGCCAAGAACGGGAAGAAGGACCTTGCCTTCGAGCATCCGTGACGGAGGATGCCAATCAATGTCGAAGTAAGATGCGTACGCGGATTCCGGCCCGTTCTCGAGCACGTCCATCCACCAGGAATTCTCACTGCTCGCGGACATATGATTCGGCACAACGTCGAGAATCAATCCCAAGCCGTGTTCCCGCAGTTTGTCTTGGAAGACAGTGAAATCCGCCTCCGTGCCTAGTTCGGGATTGAGTCGCGTTGGATCGATCACGTCGTAGCCATGCGTGCTTCCCCGCCTGGCGCTCAAAATGGGAGAGGCGTATACGTGGGTGATCCCGAGGTCAGAAAGATAGTCGACGATCTTGGCGGCGTCTTGAAACGTAAAATCTTTATTGAACTGCAATCGGTAGGTTGAGGAGATGAGTGCTTTGGGCAGCGTCGGCATCAATCATTCCGTTAGAGGCATCGAGCATTCCAGCAGGATAAAGGATCGTCCTTGCACCTTCACTTTAGTGGGACCGCTGACGAACAGGCTGGGTGGGAACGACCCTTGTCCTAACCACTCAGGATCTGCGGAATCTATTTGGCGCTCCCACGTGCCGGACGGGAGCTGCACAGCAAGTGTGGCCGGATTGTCACCAAAATGGAATAGCGCTGCAAGAAGGTTCGAGCCTGCCGGTCGCAACGTCAATAGCGCCCGCTCATCTGGGTATTCGGTGACCGCAATCTGCCGGGCCTCAGCCAACCGCCGGTTGCGCCGGAAATGCAGCAGCGTTTTGTAGAAGCGCTGCATCGTTCTATGAGGTTCCTGGCTGGTGAGCGACTGGTCCAGTCTTGATGCGGCAAACGTGGACTCCGCCTGCGGATCGGGAACACCTCCACGCCATTGAAAGCGAGCAAACTCCGCTTCGCGTCCGCGCCGAACCGCCCCGGCAAGTTCGGGATCTCCGTGACTCGTAAAATAGAGGAACGGGGAGGTTTCGCCATACTCTTCCCCCATAAATAAAAGCGGAACGAAAGAAGAAAGTATCGTAATGCCTGCCGCGAGCTTCAGACTTTCGAAGCTAACCAGGCTGCTGAGGCGCTCGCCACTGGCACGATTGCCCACTTGATCATGATTCTGATTGCAGACCACGAATTTCGCGCTCTGGGAGTGCGGCGGAGTATTGCCGAATTTGCGTTGGCGATAGCGAGAGTATTGTCCCGAATAGTACCAGCCGTTCTGAACGGTTCTAGCTAAATGGTGGATGTCCCCAAAATCCGTGTAGTAGCCGGCATTTTCCCGCGTCAACAATGTATGCACCGAATGGTGGAAGTCGTCGCTCCACTGCGCATCCATTCCAATTCCGCCTTGTTCGATGGGCATGACCGTGCGTGCGTCATTCAAATCACTCTCGGCGATCAGGTGGATTTTCCGATTGAGTCGAGTGGATAGCGACCCGACGGCCGCCGACAGTTCGGCCAGAAAGGGAAATGCGCTGGCATCAAAAATGCCGTGGATTGCGTCCAGCCTTAGAGCGTCGATGTGGAAGTGTTCCAGCCAGTAGAGAGCGCTTTGGATGAAGAAATAACGAACTTCATCGCTCTGGTGTCCGTCAAAATTTAACGCCGCCCCCCAGGGAGTTCGATAGTGGTCCGTAAAATAGGGGCCATATTCGGAAAGATAGTTGCCCTCGGGGCCAAGATGGTTGTAGACGACGTCCAGCGCAACGGCGAGACCCCGCGCGTGGGCCGCGTCCACAAATTTCTGCAAGTCGCGAGGAGATCCATAGGTGTTCTGCGGCGCGAACAGAAAGACGCCGTCGTATCCCCAATTACGTTCACCGGGGAATTGAGCGATGGGCATCAACTCTATGGTCGTTACGCCAACATCCGCCAGTCGATGGAGATGGGGAATGAGGGCGGCAAACGTGCTTTGCGGCGTGAATGTGCCGACATGAAGTTCGTAGAAGATACTGTCCTCAAGAGAGGGAGCCTTCCAGCTGGCGTCGCTCCATGAAAAATCGCCAAAGTCGACGAGTTGGGACGCGCCATGCACGCCGTCCGGCTGAAAACGTGACGCGGGGTCGGGCCGTTCGGAAGCGCCATCGAGACGATAGAAGTACTTCGAGCCTGCGCTCGCCTGCTCCACAGTGGCGTGATAGTAGCCAAGCTCATCGCGCGTCATGGGAATGCAGTGAGAGCTGTGCGACTGCAGCTGCAACTGAAGCTCGACTTTTTCGAGCTGGGGCGCCCACACGGCGAACTGCCAAGTTCCACTGGGACCCCGAGTCGCCCCTAATGCCGACGGGCGGATAGGCTGGTAGTCAATCATCCGCAGACGGGTATTATAAGCGATCAAGGCTGAGTCGACTTGTTAGCTTTGAGCCGTGGCGTCTCTTGGCGACGGCGTGGAAGTTTCCGGGAAATGTTTCTTGACCATCAGTGTCAGCTTTTGGTCTCTGAAAACGACGCTGGCTGTGCCTGGATCAATCTCCGTGTTCAGATCTTGCACCAGAAACAGTTCGCGTTGGGTAAGGCCTTGTTCCTGAGAGTCCAGGTTTTGAATCGTATTGGTCTTTTCCGCTCGCACGATGACGCGAGCGGGTTCCAAATAGACTTGAATATCGTCCGCGGACACGTCCGGGAGATGCGCATTGATCGATAGCCAACTGCCGGACTCGCGGATCTCAAGTCCATGCTGCAAGATCTCACGCTCGGCTTGTAGCCAGTGCGCGTGGTCGTTCCCGTGTTCGCGACCAGAAGACTCAAACAGATGGTATGCCCGATCGGAAACACGACGTCGCAGAGTCTGACCAAAGTCATGCCTTTCGGCTTCGCCGCTGATTCGGGGTGTTTTTACGCTGACATCATTGCTGAGAGCTGGTTTAGAAGTTGCCATAGTGCACCTTAATCCAAAAGTTAGATGACGACAGTCTTGGGCCTTAACCGAGAACGGTGCCCGCTGAATCGCAAAGAAGCGGTTCACCAGGAATCGACGTTCCCATAGCTAGTTAAGGTCCATATTCAGGCTTGGGCAATACAGTGGATTGTGTAGAGGACGGACATCCTAGCGACGGCAATGCCGGAACCAGAAGAAATTAAGGCTTCACGCCGCAGTGTTAAGTTTCGGAGCGACGCCCCAGCTCTCTTGTCCAGATTGGGACGTTTCCGTCGCGGCAGAACCCTCGAGAGCAGTCTCTTCTTCGGCGGCGGAAGCTTCAAATTGCGAGGTCCGTGGCGCTTTCTCATGCAGAAGCCGCTCGGTGGCTGCCACCATGGGTTCCGCGTGGAACCGGCGCTGCGAGGATCCGTCACACAGAATATTGGCGACGGCCATCAAGCTCATGCCCTGGTGGTGCGCCAGCCAGCAGCGCTCAATTTCAAATTTCTTTCCCTCACTGAGCCGCGAAGGGGTGAAATCCGCCGACTCGTAAAATCCGTATGAGCCCACCCAACCGAGATCCTTCATGCGGCGAAGATTTTCGATGGCGCCCTTCGAATCCACGAGTAAGCTGAGGAAGGTCGAGTAAGGAGACACAACGAGGTCGCGCGACAGCTCGCGGCTGATTGCCAGTCCTGGAACTCCAAACGCCTCATAGTGGTAATGACCCGCAGGGTTGATCTTGGAGCAAGACGCTTCGGAAATACCCCACGGAATGGATTTAAGCTCGGCGTATTTCTGTTGGCCGCGCACTGCTCCCTGTGCGGTTCGGTCCAAAATCGTGTTCGGATACGTTTTCATCCACAACAGCGGCATTAGATATTCGAACATGGTTCCGGTCCATGACAGCAACACGGGTTCGTTCTCATAGCTGGTCAGACGTCGCTCCAGAGCCATCCAGCTCTCTTGAGGAATTTCCCCCTTTGCGATAGCGGCGAAAACGCCAGCCCGAACCTCGGATGCCAACAAGTCGTAGTAGCTAGGAGTAAATTTTCCTTCTTCCGCGTTATAGCCGGTAAACAAAAGCTTTTTCTTTGGATCGAAGAAGAACTTGAAATCCATGCCCTTTGCTAACGTGTCTGTCCGCTCGGCGAGTCGTTCCAGGCGTGCGATAATGCTCCTGGCGATACTGCTGGTTCTCGTGACCGCCGATCGCAACAATTGTAACGCAGAGCGTGAGTCGATATTGGAGCCGCCCTCCTCCAGCACCCGCCAAATCTTCTGATCGAGTGCATGGCAAATCTTCGGCAACGCTTCCAGCGTCAATTTCTCTGGCTGAACGATTTCAAGGATACTGGGGTCGGCGGAGCACTTCGCGTACTGGGGCTGCAACCACGGGGCAAAGTCATACACCAGGCTTTCGAGGTGCGAGATGCGCAAGCGCAGCTCATAGACCCACCATCTTGCTTCGCTCTCGATCGCGTCCGACGACAGCTTCTTCGCCAGCGCGACGATCACACGTTCGCACCCGGTCAGGCCTTCCAGCCAGGTGGCCGGCGAGCTGCCCATAGAGCCGACGCGCTGCTTCATTTCCCGCACGGCAGCCAACAGAGAATCCTCTTGACCTTCAGCGCTAAACAACTCCTCGATCATGTCCAGATGATCTCGAACACCCTGCAAAATCTCTGGCCGGAAGATCGGCTCGCTGATAGCGCCCAGGCAGCCTTGCTTGACGGTCCACAGCGCGCAGACCAAATTGCCATTGTCCACCGCCGAAACGAATCGCGGCTTGCAGGCCTTCAGGGTCACATTGTCGTACCAGTTGTACATCTGCCCGTCGTGCTTGGGCATGCGGTCAACAGAATCGAGCGTCCTCTCCGTATCGGTCACGAATTCCGGCATGGTGAGAAAGCCCAAGTCGACGGCGGCCAGACGCGAGTTAAGGAGTAATCCAAGGTTGGTGGTCGAAATCCGGTGAACGACCAGCGAATCAGGCTTTTGAACGGTATCCGGAATCAGCCAGTTCTCTTCCGCAGTACTGAATTCCCGGAACAGCCGCCACGTACGCAACGCAGACAGGCGAAGTAGCGCTTTGCTTTCGGCGTCGATCCTGGTGCCTTCCTTCCGGGCAGGCAGGTCGAACCACTGCTCGATCGGCTTTGACAGGCCCCAGAGAACTAGCAAAGGCAACGCAGCCATGAGCGCTTCTTTGCGCTCAATCGCGATAAACAGGCCAATGAGGAAACTCAGCCAGGGTACAACCTGCAAATAGACTTCCACCGGACTTCTTTTCCCGTAACTGCTCTCCGCCTCGGCAGCGGTCTCCCATTCCAGAAGCCTTTCGTGAGTCACGGTCATGCGCACGACCGACCGCACGATCGCATCGAGCGTGATCAAGCTCTGGTGACAGAGCGAAGCGATGCGCACGAACAGGTTGACCTGCGAGATTCCGAAATCCGCGGCCCAGTTCTTCCAGAAAATGCCGGTGAAAAGCGCTCGACCTGCACGAAGGATGGTCATCGCAAACTGCCAGTAGGTCGGCAGAGCAATTACCGCGAGCGTCGCCAAGGTCCAATACAAGGCCTTTTCAGGAAAAAGCAACCAGCCGCTCAGGAACATGACAAATGTCGCGATTTCCGTCAGACTGCGGCGCAAGTTGTCCAGTATTTTCCAGCGTGAAATCACGGACAGCGGATTGGGCACCCTCTTGCCAAAGAAGTCCGGCACGCGTGGCAGCAGCCAGAAAATGATCTGCCAGTCGCCGCGCACCCAGCGATGCTTACGCCGGCTGAACGCGCTCATGTGCGACGGATAGTCGTCCACCAACTCGATGTCCGACACTAAACCTGCTCGCGCGTACGAGCCCTCAATCATGTCGTGGCTCAGAACCACATTGCAGGGGAACCTGTGCTCCAGCACCTGTTGGAAGGTCTCGACCTCATAGATGCCTTTGCCGGTAAAGCTGCCCTCGCCGAACAGATCCTGGTAGACGTCCGAAGCGGCGCGCGCGTAGATATCGAAACCCGCTTCGGCTGAGAAGATCGCCGCCAGTCGGGAGCGGTTGGCGGACTGGATGCTAATGTCCACGCGGGGCTGAAGAATTCCGTAACCCTCGACTACCGTGTTCGACGTTGGGTCGATCACCGCGCGATTCAAAGGATGCGCGATGGTTCCGGCCAACCGGCGCGCCGCGTCCCGAGGCAATTGCGTGTCAGAATCCAGAGTGACGACATACTTGACTAATGGCAGCAGCGCAAGGTTTCCAGCCTTAACCGGGAAATTGTCGCTAGTGCCCAGCAGCAATTTGTTGAAGTCCAGCAATTTTCCGCGCTTCCGCTCCCAGGCCATCCAAATGCCTTCCGACGGGTTGTACGCGCGATGCCGGTGGAACAGGAAGAACGAGCCCTTTCCCTCGGCCGAATATTTCGCGTTCATCGCTTCGATCAAAAGCGCGCACTGTCCGGCCAGTTTATCTTTGTCGTCGAACTGCTGTGCCGCATCCGGCGGGTCCGTTAAGAGCGCGAAGTGGATATTTGCGTCGCGATTTGCCAGAAACCTGATCTCCAGATCGCGTACTGCGCGGACCATCTGTTCTTCGCTGGTCAGCAGCGTTGGAACGACGACCATCGTCGTGAATTCCGCCGGCACACCCTTGGCGAAATCCAGTTTGGGCAAGGCTTTCGGTTCAAAGAGGGTTGTGGCCAGCTGGTTCACCAAAGCGACCGCACACTCCGCCGCGGGCAAAAGGAACAACGCCACGATCAGCCAGCCGGGTTTACTCTTGCCTCCAAGAACCACTGCCGCCATCAGAGCCAGGGTCACAAGTTCGATTCCTAAAATGTAGGAAAAGTCCGGCCAGCGCTTCACGAGCCGCTGGACCCGCTCCGCGAACGTCGGGCGGTACGCGATAGCTTGCTCCAACTGTTTACGACCATCGTTCACGAGGTAATAGCCAACGTGGGATTGGCGGTCCCTGATGCGCACATGCGGAGAGGCATGGATCGGACGCGCCAGTTCAACTGTCTTGCGCGCGACGTCCTGTTCGGTTGCTTCCGATCGCTTCGCCAGTTGGGCGATCGTTTTGCGATAATTGTCGCGGCTCTCAAAATCCATCTGGCCGTAGGCATCGCACGGATCTCGCCGCAGTATCTGTTCGACCGCGTTGACACGCTCAAACACTTCATTCCAGTCGGCGCCATCAACGCGCCGCATGCTGGCGATCAGCGCAGCGAGGCTCGGTGCGCCAAAATGTTCCTTCGCAACAGTCTCTGGCGCAGCGACCGTCGCATCGCTGGATGGTAACGGCGCGGCGGTGTCCAGGCGGTCCGCCAAAGCGGCCACGGACTCAAGTAACACCAACTTGGCGAACGGTTGCAGCTGCCACAGTTCGCGCATCTGGAACGCCACGGTTTCCTGAATCGCCGTGAAATACTGCTCAAACGTTTGCTCGTCAAACTCGTAGCCCACCGCCTGGAGGTAACTGGCGACCGCGGCATGCGCGCGAGGCAGGATGGTTCGTTCGTCAGCGTGAACCTGCGGCAGATCACCCGCTTTAAGAACGGTCTGCTTCGTCTGCAGCAAGGCCTGGCGAAGCACGTTGGAACTCGCCAACAGGATCTCCGCGTCACCCGCCAGCTTGTTTCCCGCCGCCGTCAAATTACGCAAAACCTGCATTTTCGCTTCAATCGATTCTTTCGTTCGCTCCCACATGGCCTCGAACGCCGGGATACGCTTCGTTTCGTCACGGAGCTTCCAGGACTGGGCCTCAAGGATCGCGCCAAGCCAGACCTGGCCGTAATGAACGCTTCCGGTCCGCTGCGACGCCGACCCACAATAGTCCTTCTTCCACGCGGCACTTCGGAGCGTGCCGTCGGGTGGCAGGGGTTGATTCGTATCAAAGGCAGGTTGCTGTTGCGTAGCCATCGGATCTTCCTCGTCCTTGTTTCTCGTAACTGGTTATCGGTAACTTGCTGCCTGCAGCTCAAACATCTCGGCGTAACGCCCCTTGTTCAGCAAAAGCTGTTCGTGGGCTCCTTGCTCGGCAATTCGGCCGTTCTCCAAGACCAAGATTCGGTCCGCCATTTTCACCGTGGAGAAGCGATGCGAAATCAGCAAAGCCATCTTGCCCTTGGTGAGTTCCGCGAAGCGTTCGAACACTTCGTGCTCCGACCGCGCGTCCAGCGCCGCCGTCGGCTCGTCCAGAATCAGCACCTGGGCATCGCGCAGGTAGGCGCGGGCGAGTGCGATCTTCTGCCACTCCCCGCCCGACAGATCGACACCACCCTCAAATCGCCGTCCCAGAATCTGTTCGTAGCCCTTAGGAAGCTTGCGGATGACCTGTTCGGCCAAGCTCTTTTGAGCCGCCGACCGTACCCGAAACACATTGTCCTGATCTTCGATCCGTCCGATGCCGATGTTCTCCGCCGCGGTCATGTCGTAGCGCATGAAATCCTGAAAGATGACTCCGATTTCCTTCCACAAATCCTCCAGTTGGTATTCGCGCAGGTCCACGCCATCCAACAGAATCCGCCCGCCGGTTGGATCGTAAAGACGCGTTAAGAGCTTCACGATGGTGGTCTTGCCCTGACCATTTTCGCCAACCAGTGCGATCCGCTCGCCGGGCTCCAGCTTGAAGCTGGCATTGCTCAAGACGAGCCGGGTCTGACCGGGATAAGCAAAAGAAACATCTTGAAACTCAAATCCGGTTCGAATCGGCCGCGGAGCTGGCAGGGCATTCGGCTTGGAAAACACGCGCGGCTGGAGACCGAAAAAGTCCAGCAGGTCGGTGATGAACATCGCTTGATCCGCAATGGTTGAGAAGGTCGTGAAGACCGCCTGGATATTCGAGCTGGCCAGCGCGATCGCACCAGCCATGAAGGTAAACGTACCGATGTCCAGCTTTCCAGTGACGGTCTTGTAGATCACGAAGGCGTAGCTTCCGTAGTATCCGAGCGCCCCAAGTAACGTGAAGGCCGCACCAACCCACAGCCGTCGCTTTGCCAACCCAACGTTTTGCGCGTGCAGTTCGTTCGAGAGCTTGGTGTAGCGTCCCACCAAAAACGGCGCCAGACCAAAAAGCTTTAGCTCCTTGGCGCTTTCCTTGCTGCCACCGACGATCCGGAGGTAGTCCATTTCGCGTTTCGCAGGGGTCTGCTTGAAGTTCAGCGAATAACCCATGAACGCAAAATGCGTTTCGCCGAGAAACGCGGGAATCACGCAAGCCACTAACACGGCTAGGATCCACGGCGACAGGAAAATGATGCCACCTGCGAGGCTCATCGTGGTGACCAGCTGCTGGATTAACATGCCGGTCGATTGAATCATCACGATGCGGTCCGTGCCCTGCACACGCGCCCGCTCCATCTTGTCGTAGAAAAGCGGATCTTCGAACGACGTCAAATCCAGTCGCGAAGCATGCTCCATGATTTTGGTGCTGATGTGCTTGCTGTAGCGGTCCGCCAGCACGATCTCAAAGAAATTCACCATGCGGATCAGGATTCCCGCCAAAACGCCGGCCAGAGTGAACTCCAACGCCACCAGCCACCAAAAATTGTGCGGTAAGGAGCCTCCGTGGGCGCGGAAATCAACGATGTCGTTTACGATGACGCGGGTCACGGCCAAAGCCGCGAGAGGTATGAGAGCGACTAAGACTCGGCAAGCCAGCCCGGCCGCGATGACCCGAGGCGCTGCTTCCCAGACCATGCGAAGGACGGGCGGGATGTTCTTGAGGGCGGCGACGCGTTCGCGCCACTTTGGGGAGGCGACCTCATGATGGTTTGGGGCGGATGGGCTTTGCGGCGGTACTGGACCACTTAGGCCGTCTGTTACCTGCGTTTCCATAACGTATTCCCAATCACGCACGCCAATGGCCAACAAAGTCCCAGTCCTAAGTGTCCAATTGTTAAAGGATTACGGCCTGGCCTTTAGGGCAGGTTTATGTTTTTTTTTCGCCCCGGCAGCAACTTTTGCATACTCGGAAATGAACGCATCACGAACAGTAGTAAGGACTTTGGCAAATTGGGCTGACCGGCCTATTTATCAACCGTCCACCTAGTACTGACTCGGGACTTTGCTGTACGCCAGCGCACATGTTCGTCCCAGAATAAAGTCCATTTCGCCAACCATGGCATCCAAACTAAATGAGTCTTGTAGTTTGCTTTTCCAGGTCGAGACGCCTGCGCCGGTGTCGGTCGGCGTATTCGCTGGTATTTGCAGCGACTCTTTACTTCCTACCACAGCTTTCTGCGTACGAACTCCCTCTGACTCCAGCCGCCGTTCACGACGCTTGGGTCCTCGGCCAACGGAACGATCAGGCGACTGCCGAATTTCTTGCGCCTTATTCCAAGCAAGTCATGAGAAGCGCGCAAAACAGTGCTCATATCGCTGAAATCGAAGTACTTACGCCATTTGCTCTAGTTGTCGATCAATCCAGACAGAAATTGAGCGGTTACACGGAAGCCCAAGCCGCGCAGGATTATCGTCAACGCGGCGACACAGTTGTAGTGCGGATTCGATTGATGTTACCCGGAGCATTTCCGGAATCCGAACGAAACGCGCAAGCGCCACCCGCGTCTCCCGCGGAGAAAGCTACTCTTCGCGCGGAGAATTTCTGGCAGAGCTTCAAGTTTGCCGTCAAACAAGGCCAGAAAATGCTGGCGCCGCGATCCATCCACAATACACCCGTCTACTCGGCGGCCACGAAATCCGCACCATCCACACTGGACGGTCAAACCGTTTGGCTGGAGTATGACGCCAAGAACGTCGCGTCGGATGAGATCTTGGTCGAGGTTACCACTCCGGACGCGAAAATGGTCACGACGAACTTCGATCTGAAGAAGCTTCGCTGAGAGCGAGCCCTAGAAGCACACCGATTTCTTTCCTCTCGCTCCTCACAACGGCAGCCGTAACCGCGCTTCGCAACCTCTCACGTCTCGTCGGTTCTCCAACGTCAGCGTTCCGCCGTGGGCTTCCGCAATCTGCCGGCTCAACACCAAACCTATCCCCGTTCCTCCCTGCTTCGTCGTGAAAAACGGCACGAACAAGTTCGCCGTATTCGAAATTCCCGGCCCCTCATCCGCCACCCACACGTTTAAGTAAGAATCCTGCCGCGACCACCCGATGCTCGCGCCTCCTCCGCTTTCTTGCGCCGCGTCCGCCGCGTTATGGACCAGATTGATCAGCAATTGCTCTAATTGATCGGCGTCGCCGGATATGACCACATCTGGTCCTTCGTCTAACCTCAACTTCACACGCGTCTCCAGTTTCACCACGCGCGAAATCCACAGGCGAACATCCACAGGCGCCAATTTGGGTGATGGCAGCCGCGCGAGCTTTGAATACGCCGCCATGAAGCGGCCTAGCGACTCCGTCCGCGATCGAATGATCCCGAACCCTTGCCGCATATCATCCAGCAGCCCAGCGGTGGGCCCGCTTTGTGACTCGGGCGCGCTGGTGAGCGACTGCAGACCGCTCTCCAGACTCTGCGCCACCGACTGAATGGGCGCCAGCGAATTGTTCAGTTCGTGGCCCATCACGCGAATCAGCCGCTGCCAGGCTTGCCGCTCTTCGTCCCGTAGAGCCCGGCTCAGATCGCTCAGCACCACCAGGTGGTGCGGCAAACCTGCCTGTCGAAACGATCCGCGCCGCATTCCCCACCTTCCCGACCCTCCCGGAAAACTCAGCTCCATGGTTCGAGCCACGTCGCCTTCCAGGCACGCGCCAAGTCCCAATTCTGCCGCGGTAAATCCCAGCAGCCTCTCCAGCGGCCGTGCCAACAATCGTTCCCCCGCGCGATTGACCAGCCGCAGTTTCGCTTCGTTGTCAAAGGTGAAGATCGCCACATCAATCTCTTCCATCACCGCGCGCAGCAGCGCCGTGGCCTCCAGCGCCCCCAAGCGTTGCTCGCGGAGCGTCTCGCCGAGCGCATTGACTTCAATCATCACCTCGCCCATGGCATCGTCCCGCTGGGCGTCTCTGCCGCGAACGGAAAAATCCTCCTCGCGCAGAGCCGCCAGCAGGTTCGAAAGAGTTTGCAGGGAAAAGACAACACGGTGCCGGATAGAGAGTGCGAAACCCAGCCACAGACTAACGATCAGCAGCCCCAGCGTCCATGCCGTTCTGGAAGTGTAGTCGCCACTCCACAGCAGAATGAGCGCAACAGCCGAACCAGGCAGACCCGCCGCCAGCGCCAAAAGCTGAATGCGGCGTTCGTAAGTGATTCGCGTCATTCCAAGCCGTGTTTTTGCAGCCGCCGGTACATGGCGCTCCGGCTCAATCCCAGTGCTTTAGCCGCCTGGCTGACGTTCCCGTCATAACGCGCCAGCGTCCTCTGAATCAAGTGGTGTTCCACCTCGTCCAGGCTCATCTCTTCCAGCCGCGCCGTGCTTCCTGCCGCTGCCGCCCTCAACCCGAGATCCGCCGCCCGCACCTGTGGTCCCGTCGCCAGCAACACACCACGCTCGATCGAGTGATCTAACTCGCGAACGTTCCCCGGCCACAAATGCTCGTGAAGCACCTGCGTAGCCACCGCATCAAATCCAGAAATCGTCTTGCGATATCGCTGTGAGTAGTTGCGCAAGAAATGCTGCGCCAGCAACTCAATGTCCTCGCGTCTCTCTCTCAGCGGCGGCAAATGAATCTCGATGGTATTCAGCCGGAACAGCAGGTCCTGCCGGAATCTTCCCGCAGCAGCCTCCGCGTTCACGTCCACGTTCGTAGCTGCAATCACGCGAACGTCCACCCGCCGCGTACTCGATGATCCTACTCGCTCAAGCTCGCCCGTCTCCAAGACCCGCAGCAGCTTAGCCTGCAGTTTCAGCGGCACGTTCGCAATTTCATCCAGAAACAACGTCCCATTGTCCGCCAACTCAAATCGCCCCACGCGATCCACTCGCGCATCCGTAAAAGCCCCCTTCACATGCCCGAACAACTCGCTCTCGAACACTCCTTCCGACAACCCGCCCGCGTTGACCGTAACCATCGGCGTGCTCGACCGAGGCGACAGCACGTGCAAAGTCTGCGCCACCACTTCTTTGCCGGTTCCGTGCTCGCCGGTGATCAGTACGTTCGCGTCCGACGGCCCGATCCGTCCGATCAAGTCCAGCACCGGCTGCATCGCCGCCGACTCCGCGATCATCGTGGGTCGCGACTCCGCCCGCAGCAAACGATTTTCCGCCTCCAACCGCGAAGCCTGTCGCAACGCCTGCCGCAAATCGATCTGCGTCCGCAGGATCGTAAGCAACCGGTGATTGTCCCAGGGCTTGGGAATAAAATCGCGAGCCCCGCGCCGCATCGCTTCCACTGCCACTTCCACGCTGCTCCAAGCGGTCATCACGATTACCGGCAGCGTCCCATCCACCATCTGGATCCGCGGCAGCAAATCCAACCCTTCTTGTCCAGACGTGGTGTCCCGCGCGTAGTTCAAGTCCATCAACACCGCGTCGAACTCGCGCGCCTCAACAGCAGCAAGTGCCTCGCTCGGCGACGAGGCCCCTTGGGTTTCGTAACCTTCGCGCTTCAGCAAAAGGCGCAGCGCGTCTCGAATGTCAGCTTGGTCGTCGGCGATCAGTACGCGATGCGGGTGAATATTGGGAGTTTTCATTCGGGCAGTCGCTAGCAGTCCATCTTAAATGGTTTTCAGCCGCGCGGCACGGTCACCGACCCTCGGAGTTGTACGAGCCAGTACGGCAACGTCAAGCTTTTTGCCGTTGGTGCGATTCCTTTGTGCGCGATTCCTTTGTAGGGGAGCGGCTTGCCCCTCCGGGCGTCAACCCCAGTGGACTGTTTGCGACGGAGCTTAGCTTCCCGTCAGCGTTTTTCCGCAACCTCTTCTGCCTCTTAAAGCCGGGTTTCATTCATACCGCAGTGCGACCATCGGATCGACCTGTGTAGCCCGTCGCGCCGGGATGTAGCAAGCCAGCATCGCCACTACTGCCTGCGCTACCGATACACACGCATAAGTCAGCAGATCGAAAGGACTAACACCAGACAGGAAGTTCCCCACGAGCCTTGCCATCACCGACGCCAGCGCAACCCCAAGCGCCAACCCAACGGCAACAATCAACGCGCCCTGCCGCAGAATCATTCGCAAGACACTGCGCGACTCCGCTCCCAGCGCCATCCGTATCCCAATCTCATGCGTGCGCTGACTGACCGAAAACGAAATCACGCCAAAAACGCCGACCACGGCCAATATCAACCCCAGCATACCCAAGGCCCCGGCCAGCACAGCCGCCACCTCATAGATCAGAAACCCGTTGATCGTGTCCAATCCTTGCAACATTGGATGTACGTCAAATATCGGCATGGTGGGCGCGATTGACGCGATCTGCTCCCGCACCGTCTCCGTCAGTCCTTCCGGATCACCCAACGTGCGCACCTGCAGCGTCGCTAGCGAACTGTACTGCTGCGCCATGGGAACGTAAAAATACGCGTTTATTTCTCCGGTCAATCCATTGGTTCGGCTGTTTTCGGCCACGCCGACGATGCGCATAGTGTGCGCGCGGTCGCTCACGATTCTGAACTCATGCCCGATCGCGCTCTGCTTTGGCCAGTATTTTTCGGCCATCGCTTGGTTGATGATCGCGACCCTCTGCCGGTCCTCTAAATCATTCGCCGTAAACTCGCGCCCTTCCAGCAGTTTGGTTCCCAGTGTTTCGAAATATTGCGGCGTAACCATGTTGTAGCCCGCGAAGGGAGGCGCTTCTCCCTTGCCTACCTCCACCCCAGGTATCTCGAGCGAATCTCCCGTGTTGTAGTAGCCCATGGGCACCGTGAAAGCGACGCTCGCCGACTTCACCCCCGGCAGCGCCCGCACGCGTTCTAGCGTCTCCTTGTAGAACTCCAGCCCCTGGTCCCTGTTGTACCCGATCTCATTCGGATCCAGCGACAGATCCAAGACGTTGCGGGGCTCGAATCCCAAATGCATCTGCCGCACGTATCCCAGGCTCCGCGTCATCAACCCCGCCACAATCAAAAGCATCAACGAACCGCCCACCTGCGCCACCACCAAAGTATTCCGTAGCCAGCTCCGCCCAGCCGTCATCGTCCGGCCGCCTTCGCGAATCACCTCAATCATGTGCCCGTTCGACGCGCGCACCGCAGGCACGACGCCTACGCAGATTCCCGTCGCCAGCGCAGCACCAAGCCCATACAGAAACACCCGCCAGTCAAATTGGAAATCCAGAAGCACCGGCAGTGTCGTGTTGAGGTGAATCGAACTCAGCGAGCTGCTGGCGAACAGTCCCAGCAACATCCCCGCCAGCCCTCCTCCCAACCCCAGCAACAGGCTCTCGGTCAGCAATTGCCGAATCAACCGCGCTCGCGATCCGCCCATCGCCGCGCGGATGGCCATCTCCCGTTGCCGCACCGACGCCCGCACCAGCAGGAAATTCGCCACATTCACGCAAGCGAGCAGCAACACCAGCCCGGCCAGCAATAGGAACAGCGTCGCGATCTTCGGTATCGTGTTGTCGCGGTCAGGCTGTGGCCGCGAAAGCCGCTCCGGAAACGCCTCAATCACGACGCCTTCTTCGCTCTTCGGATATTCCTTCGATAGGCGGTCGGACACCACCTTGAGCACGGGTTGCGCCGCTTCGATTTTCGTGCCCGGCCTGAGTCTCGCCAGGATCACCGAGTACCGCCACTCCCGGTTGGTAACCGAATCGGGCGGCGTAGTGCTGTCCGCGAGCATCATCCCGAGTGGCAGATACCCTTGGAGATCGGCGAAGGTATAGGTCCCGTGAAACTCCGGCGGCGCCACCCCGATTACAGTAACCGGCTTGCCGTCATACAAAAACGATTTTCCCACCACGTCGGGATCGGCCCCCAGGCGCGTTTTCCAGTAGTTGTATCCAAGCACGAGTACGGGATTCATCACCGACGGATTACCCTCTGCCGGTTCGATAAAGCGCCCCATCGCTGGTCTTATTCCCAAGCCCCCGAAATAATTTCCCGAGACATAACTCACCACGATCGGCTGGGTTTTCTTGTCAACCGTCAACCCTCCCGCGCCAATCTGGTACGCCATCACGTCGCTAAACACGTCCGCTGAGCCCCGCTCAATGTCCTGATATTCGGGTGTTGAGAAATTGTTCAGCAGCGGCCCGTTTTTCTGTTGATACGCAAGCTCGGTGAGTTGCTCCGCATCCTTCGCTGGCAGGGGCCGCAACAGCATCGAATTGACCATGCTGAAAATCGCCGTATTCGCCCCAATCCCCAAAGCCAGAGTCAAAATCGCCACGAGAGTCATCCCCGGACTCTTCACCAACATCCGCGCCGCGTACCGCACATCCCGCCAAACATTCCTCATCGCACTCTCCGTACCCGACCGCCTCACTCCGACATTGCCGTAACCCGCACCACGCAAATCTCCGCGAACCTCGGCGTCTTCAGCGTCTCTGCGTTATCTATTCTTCTTTGTTCTTCGTGGAGTGCGCTCTGTGTCCTGTGTGCTTTCTGTGTTCAATTACTGCCTTGTCTTGTCTCGTTCCGCACCTTCAACCCCGAGCCGCCGCCACGCCGTTCTCGCTAACCACCCACCCATCCTTCAACTGAATCAAACGATTCCCATACGTCGCATTCCTCTCCGAATGCGTAACCTGAATAATAGTGGTCCCCGCCTCGTTCAATCTCCTAAACAACTGCATAATCTCCTCGCCCTGTTCCGAATGGAGGTTCCCGGTAGGTTCATCCGCCAGAATCAACTTAGGATTCTGAATCACCGCCCGCGCCACACCCACAAGCTGCTGCTGCCCGCCCGAAAGCTGATTCGGAAACAAGTCCTTCTTCCCAACAATGTTGAACTTATCCAAGGCATCGCAAACCAAACTCACCCGTTCCTTGTGAGGCACATTCTTGTAAGAGAGCGGAATCTCCAAATTCTCAAACACCGTCAAGTTGTCAATCAGGTGATAACTCTGAAAAACAAACCCAATATTCGCCTTATGCAGTTCATTCCGCCGCTTCACATTCAAGCGGTGCACCGCCTGCTCCAAAAAGTAGTACTCCCCAGTCCAAGAGCTATCCAACATCCCGATAATGCTAAGCAAGGTCGATTTGCCCGCCCCCGAAGGCCCCATAATCGTCACAAACTCCCCGGGGAAAATATCCAGCGTCACCCGCCGCAACAAAAAAAACTTATTTGGGCCGGCCTCAATCGACTTCTCCAAATTTTTCAATTGAATCAAAGGTTCCACAATCTCTCCTTAGAACTCCTAAGTAGCACAGACACTTTTTGTCTGTGCTCCGACGACGCATCGCGCCCAAAACCAGTACAACCATTCTCGTAATACCGAACGCCTGCGAGAAGCGCCACTCCCCTCTATTCCTAACGCAAAGCCACCATCAGGTCCACCACGTCGCCGCACGAAGAAATCCCTTGACTCCGTGGGTGCCTTCATGGTAATCTAACTACATCTAGAACATCGCCAAAGTGCCGATCCTCGTCACTTTTTTTACTTGCCCGATTCAGCAACCGAAGCAGCGAAAATGAAGTCCTTTAATTTCATGCACATTCACGAGCCACCGGCTCTCACTCGTGCCGCAGCGCCCGCAAGGGGTCCAGTTGGGCAGCCCGTCGCGCCGGCAGATAGCACGCCACGGCCGAAACCCCCGCCAGCAGCAACGGCAACACAATGAATGCAATCGGGTCCGCCGCCTTAACGTTAAACAACAGCGCCGACATCGCCCGTGCCAGGAAAAATGCAATCGGCAGTCCGATAGCCAAGCCCAGCAAAGTCATGAACATGCCGCCGCGCAGCACCAGCGACACAATGTCACCCGTCTGCGCTCCTTGGGACATCCGGATCCCGATCTCATGCGTCCGCTCGCTCACCGAATACGACATCACGCCAAACACACCGACCGACGCCAGCAGCAGCGCGATCACACCCAGAACCGCCATCATCACCGCCACATAGGCGATCCCGACGATCGATTCCGTTATCGCCTTATCCATCGATTTAATGTTGTACATCGGCAGATTCGGATCGATCGCCGCGATCTGCGCCCGCGCCGCGGACACAAATTTCATCGGATCGCCCGACGTGCGCAGCACTAGTGTCGTGTAAATCGGCGGGCTCTGCCGGTACGACCGGTAAATCGTGGGAACGTCCTCTTTGACAATCCAGCTGTAGTGAAGATCGCTCACCACGCCGACTACCGTCATCCACGGATTGTCCGAATCCTCTTTGCCAACCTTGATATGCTTACCTAGCGGGTTTTCGCCATCGAAATACCGCCGCACCAGACTCGCGCTTACCACCGCCACCCGCGGCGACTCGGCGCCGTCCGCATCCGTCAGGAAACGGCCATCTCGCAACCCAATATTCATTTCGCTGAAATAGGTTGGCGACGTCGTTTCCACGATTGAGTCGCGCGATTCATCGCGCCGCGTGGCCGGCCGGCCCTCGATCGAAAAGCCCTGCGTCGAGATGCCGCCTCCGTCCGCATACGGCACGTTGGTAGCCAGCCCGACACTCTGCACTCCGGGGATCGCCGCAAGTCGTTGCTGCACCTGCTCGTGAAAATTCAAACGTTCTGGCTCTTTGCCGTACTGCGTTTCCGGCAGCGTCATATTCATGATCAGCAGGGTTTCCGGCGTGTAACTCTCGTTTACCGACAAGAGTCCTTGAAAACTCCGCACCAGCAACCCAGCGCCGACCAGCAGCACCAGTGCCAATGTGACTTCGCCGATCACCAGCGCTGCGCGCAAGCGGTGCCGCCCGCGCCCCAGCGTGGAACCTCGGCCGCCTTCCTTCAGCGTGCCGGCTACATTGGTGCGCGAGCTCAACAGGGACGGCGCGATACCAGATAAAACGCCGCTTGCGACAGAAATCAACAATGCGAAAAGAAATGCGCCGGAGTCGAGTCGAATCGTTTTCCATCCGGCGACGAACTTGGCCACATCCGGCGGCATATGCGCCAGGATCATGTCGATGTCCCACTGCGCCAGTAACAGTCCGAGCGCAGCGCCGCCCAGCGAGAGCAAAATACTTTCGACGAGCAACTGCCGTACCACGCGCCAGCGGCTTCCGCCCAGTGCCGTGCGTATCGCGAACTCGCCAACACGCCCGGTTACGCGCGCAAATTGCACGTTAGCTACGTTGGCGCAAGCAATCAGCAACACAAAAGCCACCGCGCCCATCAGTAGCAACGTGTATTGCCGCGTCAAATCACCGGTCACGAACTGCCGCAACTCCATGGGCCGAAGCACAAAGGCTCGATTGGTATCCGGATAGGCCTCGGTCTGCCGCTGCGCGATCGCCTCCATCTCGGCCTTGCCTTCAGCGAACGAAACCCCCGGCGCCAGGCGTCCGAGGACCCACAGCCAGCGATTGTCGCGCCGCGCGCGTTCTTTTACGTCGAAGTACAGGGGAAGCCACGCTTCCGCCGGCATCGGATAATCAAAGCCCTTGGCCATCACCCCGACAACGGTAAAGCTCTTGCCATCTACTTTCACGTTCTTGCCTAGGATGTTGGGATCGGACGCGTAGCGCTGCTCCCACAGCGCGTGTCCAAGAATGATCTCCTGTTCCTTGCCGGCTTCTTCCTCTTCCGGCAAGAAGCCGCGCCCCATCAAGGGTCTTTCGCCGATGGTCTCGAAAAAATTCGCCGCCACATGGAACGCCTGCAGCTTTTGCGGCTCGCGATCCCCGGTCAGGTTGACTTCGTCCCATGCATACGCAGTGATCTGGTCGAACGAATGGGCTTCGTTTTTCCAGTCGAAATAGGTCGCAGGCGCGATTGGAACGAAGTCCTGCGGACCGAATCCGACCCCGCTTCCCGCGCTGTGCCCGTCAACCAGCGCGACCATCCGGTTTCCGCTCTCGAAGGGCACCGGATGCAGCAAGAACGCCTCCGCCATGCTGAATATCGCAGCGTTCGCGCCGATACCCAGCGCCAGCGCCACTACGCACACCAACGAGGCCAGCCGGTGCTTCATCAACATCCGGAAACCGAAGCGGACATCCTGCCAGATCGCTTCCATTTATCCCTCCGTGATGCGCCAGGCAAGTAGCGTTAGCTCTTGCGTACTCGCAGGGGGTCGGAGCTTTCATGCCCTGAGGCACGAATGGACCTCCGACAAAGAGATCTAGGGCAATTGGGCTTCAGCCCCGGAAAGAAATGTTTCTGCAGCCCACGCCACCTGCGGGCTAGTTCGCGGCCAGGCGCGCTTCCTGTGTTTCTTCCACGATGCGCCCGTCAAACAAATGAATAGTCCGCTCCGCGAAGTTCGCGTACCGCTGGTCGTGCGTAACCATGCAGATGGTGGCGCCATTGCGATGCAGATCGCGAAGCAACTCCATCACCGCTTCGCCGTTCTTCGAGTCCAGGTTTCCGGTCGGCTCATCGGCCATCAGAATCAGTGGATCGCCGACCAGCGCGCGCGCCACGGCAACACGCTGTTGTTGACCGCCCGACAGCTGCGAAGGATAGTGCCGCAGACGGTGCGCCATGCCCACGCGTTCCAACGCGTTCTGCACCTTCTGCTTACGCTCGCTCGAGCTAGTCCCGCGATAAGTCAGCGGCAGCTCGACGTTTTCGTACACCGTAAGGTCGCCGATCAGGTTGAACGCCTGAAAGATAAAGCCAATCTCACGATTGCGAATGCGCGTACGCTCGCTGATCGAAAGGTTCGCCACCGGCTGGTTATTCAGCTCGTAAATTCCGTCGCTCGGCGAATCCAGCAGACCAAGAATGGACAGCAGCGTCGACTTACCGCAGCCCGAAGGCCCGGCAATCGAGATGTACGTCCCCTTCTTGATCTCGAGATGAATTTCCTCGAGCGCGTGCGTCTCCACCTCGTCGGTGAGAAACACTTTTTTAACGCCTTCCATCTTGATCAACGTTGGTGCGTTTGGTTCGAGCATGAGCTCTCCTTGAATCAGTTTTTCTTTATCTAAACCTAAACTCTTCGACCGCGACTTCGGAGTTCCATCCCGGGCCCTCAAACTCTTGAGTCAACTAAAATTCGTCCGTACCGCGTTCCAGCCACCGGGTCATTCGCCATGTAGGCACCGGGCTTCAGCCCGGTCGTGGCCACACGCAGATCACTCGTAGCGCAACGCCACCAACGGATCGACCCGCGTAGCCCGCCGCGCTGGTATGTAGCAGGCCACCATAGCCACGGCCACCAGGACGAACGCCACGCCCACAAACGTCAGCGGATCGCTCGGCGTCACTCCGAAAAGCATTCCGGAAAGAAGCCGCGCCGCGAAAAACGAGCCCGCAAGCCCGATGCCCGCGCCCAGCAGCGCCAGTCGCAATCCTTCACTCAAAACCAATCCAAGAACGTTGCCGGTCTGCGCTCCCAGCGCCATACGCACTCCAATTTCGCTCGTGCGCTGCGCCACGGAGTACGCCATAACGCCGTAAATGCCCATGCACGCCAGTACCAACGCTAACGCCGCGAAGAATCCGATCAGCGCAATTTGCAACCGCTGCGGCGAAAGCGATGCCGCCTCCACATCGCGCATCGACCGAACGTTGTACACCGGCTCGTCCGGGTCCACCGCATGAATCGCGTCTTTGACGGCCGAGGCTGCATTCAGGGGTTCCAGCTTCGTCCGCACCACCAGCGCGAAAAAAGCCCATGGGTCTTGGGAAAACGGCGCGTACACAGCCATTTTTGGCGCCTGCTCCAGGTGATGCTGCTTGATGTCGCCTACGATGCCGATAACCTGGCACCAGGTCTTTTCGTCGCCGCATGGACCGCGAAAATGCCTTCCAATCGCATCCTGTCCCGGCCAGAAGTAGCGCGCGGTCGCGTCACTAATAATGGCCACTGGAACCGCGCCGGCATCATCGCGATCGGTAAAGGTGCGACCCGCCAGCAGCGGCACTCCCATCGTCTGAAAATAATCAGGCGTGATCGCCATATAGTCTGGCGCAACATCTCCGCCGCGAGGCGGCGTTCGTCCCTCCACCTCGACCGAGCGCGAACTGGCGCCCGGGTAAAGCGGGAGCCGCGAGATTGCCGAAGCCCCGGCAATTCCTGGAAGAGCATCGATCCGCCCCAATGTATTCTTCAGAAAACTGACGCGGTCGCCGGGCTTCGGATAGCGAGCCTGCGGCAACGCCATCTGCATGCTCAGCACATGGTCTGGATTAAAGCCTTCCCGAACCTGTAGCAAGCGGCTGAAGCTGCGCAATAGCAATCCCGCGGCGAGCAGCAGCATTGCCGCCATGGCGATCTCGCTGACCACCAGCGCGCTCCGCATCCTCCGCGCACGCCCTCCGCTCGCGGAGCCCCGACCGCCTTCCTGCAACGAAACGTTGAGGTCCGTGCTCAGCAGGCGCAATCCAGGAATCAGGCCGAACAGGACACCCGACGTCAGCGAAGCCAGCAACGTGAACAGCAGCACGCGGGAATCCAGTGCAATCGGCGCGCCGTCGATCATTTCCGCGGGTACCAGAGCGCGTAGCGGAGCAAGTCCCCATAGCGCAAGCAAAATTCCCAATGCGCCGCCCGCAAACGCCAAAAGAACGCTTTCCACGATCAGTTGCCGCAATAAATGCCAACGCCCGGCTCCCAACGTGATGCGCAATGCCATTTCTTTCTGCCGTGAAGCTCCCCGCGCCAGAATAATGTTGGCGACGTTGACGCAAGCAATGAGCAGCACCAAGGCCACGGCACCAAGCAAGATCAACAAGGCCGGCCGCGTTTCGCCGACGAGGTCCTGGCGAAGCGGAATCACGGTGGCGCCGAAGCCGTCCTCGTTGTCTCCATACTGTTGCTTCAGGCGCCTGGTGATGGTGTCGACTTCCGCAGAGGCTTGCGCCAGCGTTACGTTCGGTTTCAGCCGGCCAAATGTCGTGAAGTAGTGGGTATCGCGCAATGCCGCCGGATCGTCGGTGGGACGCAAGGGATGCGGGGGCGCGGCGAACCGCGAGGAGATCCATAACTCGGTGTCGGCCGGATAGGTAAAACCGGCGGGCATGATTCCCACCACGACGCGCGACACGCCATCGACATCGATCGCGCGCCCGACAATATTTGCATCGCTGCCGAAGCGGCGTTGCCACAGGCCGTAGCTCAAGACCGCCACGTTGGTCCCGCCGGGCGGGTCCAGGTCTGGCTGAATGGCCCGCCCTTGAACAGCTTGACCACCGAGCGCCGCAAAAAAGTCGGCGCTTACCACAGCGCCTTGCACTCGTTCCGGCTGACCGTTGCCGGAAAGATTGAAGGGCAGACCGCGATGCGCCGCCAGATAGGCGAACGAGCTGCTCTCGCGGTGAAAGTCCAGAAAATCGGCGGGCGCCGGATCGTCGGTTTGCCTGTTCTGATCGAATTCGTAAAGCACCACGATACGATCGGCGTTGGGATAGGGAAGGGGCCGCAGCAGTGCGGCGTCGATGACGCTGAAAATCGCGGTGTTGGCGCCGATGCCCAGCGCGAGAGTCAGCACAGCAATGGCAGTGAACGCTGGGTTTTTCGCCAGCATACGAAGGCCGAAGCGGATGTCTCGCCAGAAACTGTTCACTGCGTTGACCTCACTCCGTTCCCAAATTTGCGCTTCATCCCTGTAGCGGCGAGTTCAGCTCGCTACCTTTTATTTCCGTCTCAAGGATGTTGACCGGTCTAAAGACCGGCCACTACAAGACGGCGCGTCATGCGTGCCGCGTCATTCATAACGCAGCGCCACCAGCGGATCGACCCGCGTCGCCCGCCGCGCCGGCACATAACATGCCACCACCGACACGACTGCGATCAGTACCAGCCCAAGCAAGTAGGTCGTCGGGTTCGCCGCATTTACGCCGAACAACAGAGATTCACTGAGGCGCGCGAGTATATAAGCCAGCGGCAGCCCCACAACGACGCCGGTGATCACCATTGAGCCGACTTCCTTGACGATCAGTTTGCGCACATCGCCGGATTCCGCGCCCAGCGCCATGCGAATCCCGATTTCCCGCGTACGCTGCACGACCAGGTACGCCAGCACGCCGTAAATACCCAGCGCAGCGAGCAGCGCGGCAAGACCGGCAAAGCTGCCGGAAAGAATGGCGACAATGCGTGCGGAGAATAGATCGTCTTCCACGACGCGCTCCATCGTTTTCACGTCGTAAACGGGCAGATTCGGGTCCGCCTGTCGAACCTCGTTCTGCAACGTGGAGGCCAACTGCAACGGATCTCGTTCAGTATTCACGTAAAAAGTCATGCCGGAGAGTTCATCTCTCTGCGCGTAAGGAACGTAGACATAGGGATACGTCGTGGTGCTCTTGACGTGATCCTGCTTTACATCCTTCACGATGCCCACGATTTCGATATTGGGTTTAACTTTGTCACCGCCGCCGAAGCAGAAGCGCACCCCGATCGGATTACGCCCGGGAAAAAATTGCTTGACCATCGCTTCGCTGACCACCGCGACCTTCGGGCTGGTGGCGCCGTCCGATTCCCGAAATTCGCGCCCCGACAGCAGCGGGACGCCGAGAGTCGAGAGATAGCCTGGGCTCGCCGCAATGTAGTTCACGTCCTGTTGCTCCTCGGGGAGCTGGATGCCGCCTTCGACCGTGATGTTGGAACCTTCGTCATCGCCGGTCAGCGTGGCAATTTCGGAGCTGCCCACCGAACGGACGCCGGGAATCGTAGCCATGCGCGCGCGCAACTGATCAACCAGCGCCACCGTGCGGTGCGTGTCGTATCCATTCAGCACCGGGGCGATGGAGAAAGTGATCACATGCTCGGTACGAATGCCCAGATTCAGCGTGCGCAAGTTCCACAACGTGCGCGTAAACAGGGCCGCGCCCGCCAGCAGCAGCATGGTGAAAGCCACCTGTCCAGCGACCAGCACTTGGCGGAAGCGCACGTGTGCCACGCTTGCCGAAGAAGTGGAACCTTGATCCTTGATCACTTCCGTGACGGAAGAACGCGTGACCCTCCAGGCGGGGATGATGCCGAAGAAAATTCCAGAGAGTAGCGTCGCGGCGGTCGCGAATCCCAGTACGCTGAGATCGAGACCTGCTTTTAATCCCAGGATCCCGGCATTGTCCGACATCATCGGCGTCAGCACGCTGTTCAGCCAGGAGCCAATCGCAATGCCAACCACGCCTCCGCCTAGCGCGCACAGCAAGCTCTCGATCAGCATTTGGCGCATCAAGCGCGCGCGGCTTGCGCCCATCGCCCCGCGAATCGCAAACTCCCGCTGCCGGGCCGCGCCGCGCGCCAGAAGCAAATTCGCCACGTTGGTGCAGGCGATCAGCAGCACCAGCGCCACCATGGCAAACAACACCAGAATTGGGGTGCCGGCGTCGCGTTGCGTGACGTTGCGTCCATGGGCGCCTGGGGTCAAAAGAATCTTTTTGGCCAGAAAAGCCTGGCGTTTTTTTTCATCCCAGCGGGGGCTGGTTTTCGGTAACTGCTCCTGGAGCAGCGGGCCATACACAGTATTCAGCCCTGCCGCCAGCTGCTGGTCCGAAACCCCGGAGTTGCGCCGCGCCAGCACCTTGACCCAGTAATCGTTCCATTCCTCCAACGCTGTGGAATCCAGCGTCACACGAGAGGTCATCATCAGGGGCACAAACACGTCGGGCGATTGACCGATTTGGATGCCGGTAAAACCCGCGCGCGCCACGCCCACCACCGTCATTCCCACGTTGTTGATCAGCAATGTTTTGTTCAGAACACTGGGATCGCCGCCGAATCGGCGCTGCCAGTAGCTATGGCTCAAGACCACGTACGGCTCGCCACCGGGCACTCGGTCGTCATCCAGCGTGAACATGCGGCCGACGGCGGGCGTAACGCCGAGAACTTCAAAATAATTTCCGGACACCAGCTCGCCGCTGCCGCGTTCGGTTTGCCCCTGCGTCGCAATGCTCGCGGAAAACGAAGAACGCGCCAGCATGCCGCAAAGCGAAGCGCTGCCATCCCGCAAAGCCTTGTACATCGGATAGGAGAACGACTCCGAGTTGTCGCCATCGCTCGACAACCGTCCGGTCAGCGGCCCAGGATCGTGCAACACCACCAGTTCGCCCGGGTTGCGCACCGGCAACCGAAGCAGCAGTACCTGGTTCATTAGCGAAAAAATCGCCGTATTCGCGCCGATGCCGAGCGCCAAGGTAATCACCGCAATCGCCGTGAACCCGGGATTCTTCGCCAGCATGCGCAGGCCGTACCGGATGTCCTGCCACAAACTGTTCATGTAGAGCTCCACCCCGATAGTAGACGTTGCGACCCGCTCTTCTGTCTTGAAGCAGATACGTCCGATTGGCAATAAAAGTTCGGCAAAAAATGTCCGTGCGGCGCCTATTTCAGCCGGATGCGGTCCACGTTGTCCCATTGCGACATGTCCGAAAGGATCACTTTGTCGCCGATCTGCAAGCCTTGCACGATTTCGACAGTGTTGACCGAACTGCGGCCCAGCTTGACGTTGATGCGCTCGGCGTCGGAATCATCGGGAAGCACCTTGAACAGGCTGATAGTGCTGTCGGACTGGCCGTGTACCGGACGGCCGACATACAGCACATCCTTCAAGTTTTCGAGCTCGATGGTGCCATCGACGCTGAGGTCGGGGCGCGCGCCGAGCGGAAGTGGATCATCGATGGCCACGTCAACAGTAACGGTGCCGTTGACCACCGACGGATCGATGCGGATGACATGGCCCTTCACGATGCCGTTCCGCGTATCCACCGTCGCGTTTTGACCGATGGTAATATCCTTCGCTTGCGTCTCCGCGATCTTGATTTCCGCTTTCAATTTGGTGGGGTCCGCGACGCGCGCAAGGTTTGTTCCCACCGCGACGTTCTGCCCGACGTCAACCGGAAGGAGCTGCAGCACGCCATTGATGCCGGCGCGCACAATCAACGCCTCCGCCTGGCTCTTCCGCAATCCGTACATGGCCTTGTACTGATCAATGTGCGACTGTTGCGCCTGCAGTCGCGCCTTGGCGGAGTCCGCTGCGACTCGCGTGCGCTCGGCTTCCAGTTCCACGCGGATCGCCAACTGATCCTCTTTGACCTTTGACAGTTTTTGGGTGACGTCCGCGTCGATGCCTTCTTTGTAGAGTTTTTCATCGACCTCATGCTGCAACTTGGCCTGCTCGTAGTCGCTCCGTACACTAGCTTCCACGGACTTCTGATTCATTAGCTCGCTGTTCACCTGCACCTGCAGGTTCGCGTAATCCGCTTCTGCGCCTTTGAGTTGGAACTCGGCGTCGAGCAGCGCCTGTTGCACGGTCGGATCGCTCATGACCAGGATGACTGTATCGGGCGTGACCAGCTTGCTGCTCGGCCGAAGCACGATCTTGTCCACGCGCGCCGCGGTCTGCGCGGGAATCCAGCGAATGTCCAAGGGGACTAGCGTGCCCAACCCGCGCACTTCACGCAGCATCGGCCCGCGCTTCACAACATCGGTCCAGACGGTGCCACGGTCGACGGACGGCGCAGCCGGCTTCAAGTGCGCGAGACCCGCCGTCACGCCAGCAATCGCGAGGACCGCGACGGTGACGTAGATAATTCTCTTGATCTTTTTAGCTCGAGCGTTCGATGGTCTTTGTATGTCCATAGGAGTTATCGCGTACTACTAAAATCGCACGCGGGGTGCCCCGCGCGCGCTTTGCCTAACTGGTTGCTACTCAGGGACTTATAGTTGAGAAAACCAGCATCAAAGTAGCACCAATGACCGAAAATGGGAATAATTGTCCCACGAGCGAACAGGCCGCAAATCCGGTCCGAAAGGAACTTTGACCTCCTTTTCCGGGAAGTGAAAGAGTGAGAGAAAGCTACGCAGTAAGATACGCATCCAAGTCTGCAGATGTTCCGGCAAGGCGCGGCAGCCGCGCTGGCGCACGGAGAAACCCCAGCTACGAAAACAGCGTCCATACCTGCAGCACATCCTACGCAAAGGTCGCAATTGAGGGATCTCTATGAAGTCAGACGTTGTGCGGTCGCTAATGGTCTTGTTCTTGGGTCTCGTTCTGGGATGGGCGGGTGCCGCTTTGGCACTCTCGCGGGCGTCCGCGCCTTCGAGATTGCAGGACGCGCCACGACAATCTGGACAGGCTCCGGATGGGCAGCGCATGCCGCTGTTTGGGAAGATTACCGCTCTTCACGACAATTCGCTGGAAGTCATGGACACGAATGGGGATACCGTCACCGTGAAAATAAGCGGGCAGACGGAATTCCGGAAAGATCGGCAACCCGCCAAACGTACTGACTTTAAAGTGGGCGACGTCATCGTCGTTCGCGGCGAAGAAAATGCTGACCACTCCTGGACCGCGCAAATCGTGGCTGCGCGTTCGATGAACGGCCCCAACGGTCCGAATGGGCGCGGCGGGTCTGGTGGCCCGGGCGGCGGCCACTTTGCGCAAACCGGAACGCTCGGCAAGGACTACGTGGCTGGCGAAATCAAATCGATCGACGCTCCGAAACTCTCCGTCTTGCGCTCGGACAACGTTACGCAAACGCTGGAATTGAACGAGGAGACTTCACTCCGCAAGGGCCGCGACTCCATCACCATGGCGGACATCCAGCCTGGCGATCATCTTTTCGCGCGCGGCGCCGTGGAAAACAATGTGTTCGTCCCGAAGACGGTGATCGTGATTGGTCCTGAGCAATGGAAACGCATGCAAGAGATGGGCGGTCAGGCCGGCGGCGAAGGGGGACGTCAGCGCAGGCAACAGGGTGGCGCGGGCGGCGCGGCGCCTCCGGCAGCGGCCCCCGCCGATCCGGCTTCACCCGCGCCTCCGTCGAATCCTCCGGAGCCCCAGCATTGAAATTGCGTCACTACGCCCTCTTTTTCCTGCTGGTATTTTCGCTGGCCGGTTTCACGCGCGCTCAAGATCCTGCGGCGGCACCGTCTGTGACGGCACCGCAGCCGGAAACGAGCACGCCCGCACAGACGCCGACGGTTTCCGTGACAACCCAATCGAGTTCGTTTGAGATAAGTGGCACGGTGCGATCCGGAAAGACACCGCTGCCCGGTGTCACCGTCACTGCCGCGAACACACTCACCGGGAAGAAATTTTCCGTCGCCACGTCCTCGAACGGCACATACAGCTTCACCGGACTTCCGCGAGGGCGTTACGTCGTTCGCGTGGAATTCATGGCCTTCGCCCCGCAAACACAGGAGATTATTCTCAAGCCCGAAACGCCCACCGGTAAGTTTGATGCCGAGCTAATTCTGGCTTCGCGTCAGCAAGAACAATCGCCGGCCGCGAGCGCCATCGCCGCGATCACAGGCGGACGGGGCTTCCAAAGCCTGTCCATTGAAAATACGCTCTCGTCGCTCGCCGGCGGAACTCTGGGCTCGCCTGGTGGCGGTCAGAGTGGAGCCGCGGGGACCGGCGATGTCTCCAGCCTGCCCATGAATGGCGCAGGCGCCGACACCGCTACCGAATCCGTCAGCGTCACCGGGGCACAAGGCCGTACGCAAGACTTCGGCGGCGGCAGCGAAGAAGATTTGCAGGATCGCATCCAGGAATTTCGCGAACGCGCACAACGCGAAGGCCTGATTCCGGGCGGCCAAGGCGGGGGACCGGGCGGTGGCGGCGCGGGTGGAGGGCCAGGTGGTTTTGGTGGCGGCGGACCGATGGCCATCCGCTTACCTCGCGGTCTGAACATCAACCAACCGCACGGCACGGTCTATTTTTCCAACGACAACGCGGACCTCGACGCCAAGTCCTATTCTCTCACCGGCCTCGAAACGCCGAAGGCCAGCTACAATGCCGCGAAGTTCGGCGCCTTCGTCGGCGGTCCCCTGAACATCCCCAAAATTTTCAACGGCGGTAACAAGTGGTTTTTCTTCGCCGGGTGGAACGGCTCGCGCGGCAGCACGCCTTTTGACGAATACTCGACCGTTCCTACGGCCGCCGAGCGCGCCGGCAATTTCTCCGGCGCGACCTACAAAGACGGATCACCCGTGCAAATTTTCGATCCCACAACCGGCCAGCAGCTCAGCTTCAATGGCCAAGCCAACGTTATCAATCCCACGATGATTAGCCCCTCCGCGCAAGCCTTGCTGAAATACATCCCGCTGCCCAATCTGAATACACCTACACAAAATTTTCACTTTGTGACCAACGACAACAGCAATACCGACGCCGTAAGCTTCCGCCTGATCCACAATTTCACGAGTACATCTCCCTTTGGCCCTACGGGCGGCGGGGGCCCGGGCGGTGGACGCGGAGGCGGAGGCGGAGGACGGCGCGCGCAGAACAACATCAACTTCGGCCTGAACTGGACGCGCAATAACACCCAAACTGTCGGCGCCTTCCCGTCATTGTCCGGGAACACCGACACGCAGGGTTTGCAAGCGACCTCCGGCTGGACCTATGGAAACGGGCGGCGCACCAACATTCTCCGCTTCACCTACAACCACAATCACGTCGGCACCTCGAACCTCTACTCGAATGCGGTAGACGTCGCGGGGCTTGCGGGTATTCAGGGTGTCTCCACCGAACCCTTCAACTTTGGTCTACCGACCATCAACTTCACGCAGTTCGGCGGCCTTTCCAACCCTATCGCACGCCGCGAGCTGGATCAGACCTATACCATCTCCGACACCGTCGCCTGGTACCGCGGCAAACATAATTTGCGGTTTGGCGGGGACTATCGCCGCATCCTGCAAAGCTTCCGCTCGGCGAAAAATGCCGAAGGAAGTTTCATCTTCAGCGGATTGGAGACTTCTGAATTTCTTCCCGGCAGCAGCCAGCCGGTAACCGACACGGGCTTCGACTTCGCCGACTTTCTTCTAGGCCTGCCGCAGCAAACTTCACTGCAATCCGGCACCAACTCCTATAACTTCGCCGCAAATTCTCTCGATGCTTTCTTCCAGGACGACTGGCGCATTTTTTCAAAACTCTCGTTGAACCTGGGCGTCCGCTACGAATACATCGGGCCTTATACCGAAGCGAACAACCAGATAGCCAATCTCGACGTCGCCCCCGGCTTCACGGCGGCGGCTCCGGTGCTGCCGGGACAGACCGGTGCATTCAACGGTGCATACCCAGCTTCGCTGATTCACGGCGACCACAACGACTGGGCTCCGCGAGTCGGAGTCGCCTGGCGTCCGCTGAAACAAACCGTGGTGCGTTTCGGCTACGGGATCAACTACAATCTCGCGCAGTACGCCAACATCATTCAGAATTTCGCTTTCCAGCCGCCCTTTGCGATCACCTCAACGAACGTCACCAGCCCCGCCGTGCCTCTGACTTTGACCAACGGGTTTCCCGCCATCGTGCCCGGCTCGGTCACCAACAATTTCGCCGTCGATCCCAACTATAAGCTCGGCTACGTGCAGGTATGGAATCTCGACATTCAGCGCACCCTGCCACATGGTTTCCTGCTCAATTTGGACTACAACGGCTCGAAGGGTACAAGGCTCGACGAATATCGCGCCATCGAGATCCCTGGCATTCAACCGTTCCTCTACGAATCGTCCGCGGCCGATTCCATTTTCCACGCAGGCTCGGTGCGCGTGCGCAAACGCATGGCCCACGGCATCGGTTTTCAGGCCAGCTACACCTTTTCCAAATCCATCGATGATGCATCCTCCATCGGCGGCGGCGCCGTAATCGTGGCGCAGAATCCCTTCGACATCGCTGCTGATCGCGGCCTCTCCAGTTTCGACCAGCGCCACAAATTTACGGGTAGTTGGATGTACGATCTGCCCTTTGGCGAAAATCGCCGCTTTGCGCAGCGCGGCGCCTGGTCGCACATTCTGGCCAGTTGGCAATTGAGCGGCGACTACACCGTCGCCTCCGGGCTGCCATTTACACCCAACGTGCTGGGCAACAGCGTGGACCTCAACCGCGGCGTCACCGGCTCGCTCCGCGCCGATGTGACAGGTCAGCCTATTTCACTCCCGAATCCCACCACCGCCGAGTGGTTCAACACCGCCGCGTTTTGCTCCCCCTCGACCAGCTCAGGCACCACCAATACCTGCGTCAATCCCAACGGCGGCACCTTCGGCGATGCCGGCCGCCACGTCATCGAAGGCCCTGGCGAGGTCGTCATGGACATGTCGTTGAGCAAGACCTTCACGATCAAAGAATCGCGCGCCCTCGAACTGCGGTTCCAGGCCGCCAACGTCTTTAACTTTATTAACTACACCTCGATCAACACGACCGTGAACTCATTGCAGTTCGGTCAGGTGACCGCGGCGGGCGCAACCCGTCGGATAACCCTGATCGCGCGTTTCCGTTTCTAGCAGTCTAGCAATTTGCATGTTTTCTGTTTGGGCGTCTGTTTTCTAAAAGAAAGGTTTCAAGGGCCTCGTAAGTTCAAAACGAGCAAAATCCTGTCATCCTCAACTCATCCGATAAGGATGGGCGAAGGATCTCAAGATAAGAAGGAACCTAGAGCGTCAGCCAGGAACAACAATGTCACTCTCGTGCCAAATCGTCGCATTGCTAGCCGCTTGGCTCCTGCTCGCTAACGCTCTGCCCGCGCGTCCTCAAAGCGCGCCCCAATCGCAAGCGCAACCTCCGCAACATCAATCCCCCCAATCTCAGCCGGCGGCGCCGCCGGAGGCCCCCCAACGTCCGCAATATCGCATGCGCATAACCTCCGAACTCGTCCTGGTCAACGTCGTAGCGCGCGACAAAAAAGGCAATCTCATTCGCGGTCTGAAAAAAGAAGACTTCACGGTCACCGAAGACGGCAAGCGCCAGCAGATCTCCACCTTCGACTTTGAAAATGTCGACGAGCTCGCCACCGCGGGCGCCGCCCAAGCCACCATCACCGGAGCAGCCGGCTCCGCCAACCTCCTGCATTCCGCTCCGGTTGGCGCCAACCCCTTCGACGCCCGCGACCGTCGCCTCATGCTCCTCTTTTTCGATTTCTCCGGCATGGACCCGGAGCAGATCGACCGCGGTGTCGATTCCGCCAAAAAATTCGTGAAAGATAAAATGCTTCCTGCCGACATGATCGCGCTCGTTTCACTCTCCACCAACATGCGCGTTGATCTCGATTTCACCTCCGACAAAGCAAAGGTCCTCTCCGTTCTATCCTCGTACACTTCCAGCCAGGGCCAGGGCTACGATCTTGGCTCCGAGGGCGCTTCCGAAGGTGAAGCCGAATCTGGCGGCTCGTACACCCCCGACGACACCGACTACAACACCTTCACCGCCGACCGCAAACTTCTAGCCCTGCAAGCCATCATGCAAGCCCTCGGCAAGATCGATCAGAAAAAATCGATCATCTATTTCAGCAACGGAATCACGCAGTCCGGCGTAGACAATCAATCCGCCTTGCGCGCCACGACCGCATCCGCGGTCAGGGCCAACGTCTCCATTTATCCGCTCGATGTTCGCGGTTTGCAGGCATTTCCCCCGGGCGGAGAAGCCCAGAATGCCAGTCTCCACGGCCAATCCGCCTACAACGGCAACGCCGTCTTCAACGATCTCAACGGCAACGCCAATTCCCAGGAAACGCTAGCCACGCTCGCCGAAGACACCGGAGGCAAAGCCTTCTTCGACTCTAACGATTTCAGCGGCGTCTTCTCGCAAGTGCAGAAAGACACCTCCGCCTACTACGTTCTAGGTTTCACCAGCACCAATCCACTAAAGGACGGCCATTTCCGTCATCTGAAAGTGCAGCTCAATCGCCAGGACGCGAAGCTGGAATATCGCTCGGGATACTACGCAGGCCGCGACTTTCAGCACCTGAACAACTCCGACCGCGAAGAGCAGCTGACCGACGAACTCGAAGCACAACTACCGCAAACGGACGTAGCCGTTTACGCGGGTGCCCACTATTTCCGCCAGGACGACTCGCACTACTATCTCGGTGTCTCGCTCGTGATCCCTGGCTCGCAGATTCCGTTCGTGCAGGCGAAAGACAAAGACAGCGCCACTATCGACATCATTGGCGAGGTTCTAGCTGGCGGAAAATTGCCGGTTGGCCATCAACGTGACACCGTGAAGTTAGCCGTCGACAGCGCGCAACAAGTCCGCCGCAAAAATGTGCAGTACAACACCGGTTTCGTACTCGCTCCCGGCAGCTATCACCTGAAATTTGTGGTGCGCGAAAATCGCACTGGACGCATGGGGACGTTCGAGACCGACGTGCAAATTCCCGATCTACGGAAGGTTCCATTGCGCATGAGTTCGGTCGTCCTGGCCAGCCAACGCGTTCCTGCCACTGGCAACAAAAAAGGTCCACACCCGCTGATCCAGAATCAGACAGAGCTGGTTCCTAACATCACCCACGTCTTCACGCAGGACCAGCATCTCTATCTGCAATACGAGGTTTACGACGCGGCTCACGCCATGAAAGGCGCACCTGCCGCAACCCAAGCAGACGGAAGTAATGCGGCGAACGCGCCGAAAGAAAAAGCGCCGCGCGACGCCGTTCGCGTTCTGACCAGCATCGAATTTCTACAAGGAGACGCGAAGGTTTACGAGTCGAAGCAAGTCGTGGCGAATGAAGTAACCGCGCCCGACCGCAAAGCCGTCATCTTCCAGATCGACCTGCCGTTGCAATCCCTGAAGCCAGGCTTCTACATGTGCCAGGTGAATGTAGTCGACGACAACGCCGGCAACTTCGCCTTCCCCCGCTGGCCCATCCTAGTAAAGGAAGCCGCGCCCGCCACCCCTGCCGCAACCTCTACCACCGGCGGCAATTAACTGGACCGAGGCATGAACTAATTTTGGCAAATCTAATAGACCGTCATTTCGACTGGAGCGGGCTGGCTTTTTCTTCCCGTTCGCTTCCTGCGAACGGGTCGGCCCGCGCAGTGGAGAAATCTCTCTTCGATTTGAAATTCTGCGAGATTTCAAACCAGCAACTTTGTCCGTATCTTCTCCGCGAACCTCAGCGCCCTCTGCGTCTCGGCGTTGTCTTTTTCCGAGCAGCCGTCACTTCCCCAGCATCTCGTCCGCAGCATGAAACGCCGAATTCGCGGCGGGCACTCCGCAATAAATCGCGCACTGCAATAGAACTTCCCTAATCTCTTCCCGCGTAACGCCGTTACTCAAAGCCGCACGCACGTGCATGCGAAACTCCTCCCCACGATTCAAAGCCACCATCAACGCCAAAGTAATCATGCTGCGTGTCTCCCGGGGAAGCCCCGGCCGGCTCCAGATCTCGCCCCAAGCATAGCGAGTAATCAAATCCTGAAACTCCTCGTTGAATGCATCGCGATTCTGGAGCGAGCGATCCACATGTGCATCACCCAGCACCTCCCGCCGTACCTTCATCCCCTGTTCGTAGCGCTTTCGCTCATCCATAGTTAGCTCTCCTCACGCGATACGCGCTGCGCAAGCCTCGTCGCTCCACATTGTAGGAGCGCGGGCACCGCCGTGCCGCAGCTTGCACAAACCAAATTCGCGAAGCCCCGAGTCTTTCGCCTGAATCCGAATCGCGGTCATGACGCCAAAAACGCGCCAAGCTCCGCTGAAAACCGTTCATGCGCCTCAATATTCGACAAATGCGAAGCATTCAGCTCCACGAATCGCGATCCCGCAATCTGGTCGGCGACCCACCGTGTATCCCCCGGCGGCGTCGCAGGATCGTGCGTCCCGGCAATCGCCATCGTCGGCGTCCGAATCGCGCTCACTTTTTCCCGGTAGTCAAAGTCGCGCACCGCCGCGCAGCATCCTGCATATCCCTCGACGTTCGCATTTTCCAGCACGCGCTGGATTCGGGATACCTCCGCCGGTTCCTCCGCGCGGAATCCCACGGTAAACCATCGTTCGACGACCGTGGCCGCCACCGACTTCATTCCGCTCGTGCTGACCGCTTCGATTCGCGCTTTCCATCCATCGATGGTGCCGATTTTCGCCGCCGTGTTGCTCAGCACCAACTTGTTTAACCGCTGAGCCGTATTCACCCCCAGCCACATGCCTGTCTGCCCGCCGATCGACAATCCGCAAAAGTGGACCTTGTCGAATTCTAAGAAATCCAGCAGGCCCAGCACATCGCGCCCCAACATCTCAATCGTGTAGGGTCCGGCGGGTGACGAAGACTGCCCATGCCCGCGCTTGTCGTAGCGCACCACGCGATACTTCTTAGCAAACTCCACCGCCTGCACGTCCCACATCGACAAATCCGTCCCCAGCGAATTAGAGAACACCAGTGCTGGTGCACCCACGGGCCCCGCGACCTCATAGTGCATTCGCAGATCTTTTAGTTCAGCGAAAGCCATAGTCTCCCTCGCACCACGCCCATCATTCTCTTAACCGCGCTCGGGTCAGCAGTCTCAGCTCTGAATTTCATGTAGGTGCGCGCCTTAAGTGGGTCCCTGCGAGCGCTCACCCAGCCGGCCCTCTGACCCACTCTCGAAAACGCCCGTCGAAGCACCAACCATCACCACACTCGTCGTGATCATCGTGCGCGCAAACTCCCCGCCACCACGAGATCAACAAACTCCTCCGCCATCCCCAAGTATCTCCGAGGATCGAATAGTGCTTCCAGCGCTTCCGCGGGTAGATGCCTGTGAACGACACTGTTCTCCCCCAGCACGTCGCGCAAGTGCTGCGTTTCCTTTCGCGCTCGCCCGCACGCCTCTTCCATCAGCGCGTGTGCCTTGGCTTTTCCAATCTCTTGCCCCAGGGCCATCGTCACCGCTTCCGCGTAAATCAATCCGCGTGTTATCTCAAGATTCTGCGTCATTCTCTGGCCGTCGATCTCCAATCGCGGAACGGTTTCCGCCAAGTGACTCAGCGCGCCAGCCGTCAATTGCACGATCTGCGGCAGCGTTTCCCATTCCGCGTGCCACCCGCCCAATCCGCGCTCTTCCTCCTGCACCATCGCGGTCAACATGGTGCTCACCAGTCCCGGCACTCGAATCGCTGCGGCCAAAACTATTGCTGCAGTAACCGGATTTCGCTTGTGCGGCATCGTCGAGGACCCGCCGCGTCCCGGCCCCGTTTGTTCAAATACCTCCGCGATTTCCGTCTGCGCGTGGAGCGCGATATCACGCGCGATTTTTCCGAGTGTGCCGGCGCAGAGCCCCAGGGTCGTCGCCACTTCCGCCATCCGGTCGCGGTGAGCATGCCAGGGAATTTCCGGCAAGTTCAGTTGCAACTCCTCCGCGAGGTTCTTCGCCACTTCGGCGCCGCGCTCGTTGAGAGCTCCCAGCGTTCCTACCGCTCCGCCGAATTGCAGTACCAGGGCGCGCCGCTCAGTCTCGCGCAGCCTTTCGCGATGACGATTTACTGCGTCGAGCCAGCCGGCCACCTCCGCGCCAAACGTCGTCGGCACCGCCTGTTGCATCCACGTGCGGCCGACCATGACCGTTGATCGGTGCTTGGTGGCCAACTCCGCCAATCCCAATGCCAGTTGAGCTAGATCAGTTCCGATGCTCTTAAGTGCGAGACGAAGTTGCAGCACCATTCCGGTGTCGATCACGTCTTGGCTGGTCGCGCCCCAGTGAACATAGCTCGCCGCTTCCTGGTTTTCTTGTGCCACTAGCGCGGTCAACGCCTTCACCAGTGGGATGGCCAGATTGCCCGCCATGGCCGCATCCCGCGCCAACACTTTCGCATCAAAAACTTCCGCTTTGCATTGCGCCGCAATCGCTGTCGCGACAGAGAAGGGAATTACACCCGCTCGCGCCTCCGCTCGCGCAAGCGCAGCTTCAAAGTTGAGCATACCTTGCAGACACGCACGGCTCGAAAGCTCTCTCTCGACATCTCCCGAGCGGAACAAGGAATCGAATAGTTCCATAGGCTGTAGCCGGCGTCTCTCAGACGGCGGGTTTGGACAAAACGCAGGCGCCAAACACTACGACGTGCAACGCCGATCGTCAATGACCTGAAATTTGTAGCGGCCGCCGACGGCTGGCCCTGAGTCTCGAAGGGTGCTGGGCGCCTCTGCTCCTTGCTATCACGCGCCCTACGCGCGCTCCAAAATTAACGCGATCCCCTGCCCGACTCCAATGCACATGGTGCACAACGCATATTGTCCCTTGGTCCGCTGCAGCTGATACATCGCCGTCGTAACCAACCGCGCCCCGCTCGCCCCCAAAGGATGCCCCAAGGCGATGGCCCCACCGTTCGGATTCACGTGCGCCGCATCATCCGCCACACCCAACTCCCGCAACACCGCCAATACCTGCGCTGCAAACGCTTCATTCAACTCGAGCACATCCATCTGTCCAATCGCGAGCCCGGCCTTCGCCAAAACTTTCCGCGTAGCCGGCACCGGCCCCATTCCCATCACACGAGGCGCAACCCCCGCCGCCGCGCCAGCCAGCACTCGCGTTTTCGGCGTCAATCCGTATTTGCGCACGGCCGCTCCGGAAGCCAAAAGCAAAGCGCAAGCCCCGTCGTTGATGCCCGAAGCATTTCCAGCAGTAACCGTTCCGCCCGGTTTCACGACGCCCTTCAATCGAGCCAGCGCTTCCAGCGTGGTATCCGGCCGTGGATGCTCATCCTCGCGGACACAAGCGGGATCGCCTTTTTTCTGCGCAATCGGCACGCATACAATTTCTTCCGCTAGTCGCCCGCCGCGCATCGCGTCCCCAGCCCGTTGCTGACTGCGCAGCGCGAACGAGTCCTGGTCTTCCCGCGAAATGTGATATTCCTCAGCGACGATCTCTCCGGTCTCCGGCATGGAATCCGTTCCGTATTTTGCCTTCAGGAGCGGGTTCACAAAACGCCAGCCAAGCGTAGTGTCTTCGAGCTTCAACGCTCGCGAAAACGCCGCGTCCGCTTTGCCGATCACAAACGGCGCGCGCGACATGCTCTCCACCCCGCCCGCAATCACCAGATCCGCCTCGCCACTCTTGATCGCGCGGGCCGCCGTGGCCACCGCGTCCATGCTCGACCCGCACAAACGATTCACGGTGGAACCCGGCACTTCCTTCGGCAACCCGGCCAGCAGCAACGCCATGCGCCCGACGTTGCGATTGTCTTCACCGGCTTGATTCGCGCACCCATAGATCACATCGTCAAGCGCGTTCCAATCCACGCCGCGATTCCGCTCCATGAGCGCAGCGATGGGGATGGCGGCGAGATCATCGGTGCGCACGCTCGCCAGCGCTCCGCCGTAGCGCCCAATCGGCGTGCGAATGCCATCACAGATATAGGCCGTTTCCATCTTCGTTCTCTCTAAAGTGGCACAGGCATTCCTGCCTCTGTCCCTAACCATCGCGTCCCCGTACCCTGACGAGCGCCTATAGTAACATCGACAAAGATTCGAGAGTGCTGGCGAGCCGGCGAACTGGGGGTCGGAGCTTTAGCTCCGACACTTAGCGCAAAGAAAATTGGGCTTTAGCCCCTGAGGACACTCCGATTCGAATGAGATACGATGCGAACCCAGGTAGGAATCATCGGTGCGGGACCCGCGGGGCTGACGCTCGCGCACCTGCTGTATTTGCAAGGAGTTGACTCCGTCGTCCTCGAAAGCCGCTCCCAGGAATACATCGAGCACCGCGTGCGCGCCGGAGTGCTGGAGAAAGGCACCGCGGACCTGATGGTCCACTCCGGCGTCGGCGCGCGGTTGCAGCGCGAAGGACTGGTGCACTATGGCATCGAGTTACGCTTCGGCGGCGCAGGCCATCGCATCGATTTCGCAGACCTGACCGGCGGCAAATCGATCACCGTGTACGCGCAGCACGAAGTCATCAAAGACCTCGTGGCGGCCCGTCAATCCGCTGGCGGAAAAATCTTTTTTGAAGCCGAAGCAGTCAGCGTCCATGATCTCGATGACAAGTCGAAGATTCGCTTTCGGCACGGCGGCGAAACCCAAGTGCTCGAGTGCGATTTCGTCGCCGGATGTGACGGCTTCCACGGAATTTGCCGCTCCGCCATCCCGGCTGGACTCCTGCGCACACACGAGCACGTTTATCCCTTCGCGTGGCTCGGCATCCTCGCCAAAGTTGCGCCCGCCTCCCACGAACTGATTTACACCTACAGCGACCGCGGATTCTCTCTGCTGAGCATGCGTTCCCCAGAAATTTCCCGACTATATCTGCAGTGTGATCCCCAGGAAGATATCGCCGACTGGTCCGACGACCGCATTTGGACTGAACTGCGCGCGCGAATGGCTACCCGCGATGGCTGGAAACTCGCCGATGGACCAATCCTGCAGAAGGGCATCACCCCGATGCGCAGCTTCGTAGCCGAGCCGATGCGCCACGGCAAGCTGTTCCTTCTCGGCGACGCCGCGCACATCGTCCCTCCGACCGGCGCGAAAGGATTAAATCTTGCGGTGGCCGATGTCCGCGTTCTGACGCGAGCGTTGGTCGATTTCTACAAAGCAGGTACGACCGATGATTTGGACCGCTATTCCGAAACGTGTCTGCGCCGCGTTTGGAAGGTACAACGCTTTTCGTGGTGGATGACGTCGATGCTGCATCGTTTCCCCAACGAAGATAGTTTTCAACACAACCTTCACTTAGCCGAACTCGATTACGTCACAAGCTCGCGAGCACCGGCGACCGCCTTAGCTGAAAATTATGTCGGACTGCCGTTTGACGAATCATAGTAGAAATCCTCGCGCTGCTATTTCCACGACGGCCATTCTGAATGCCGCCACTCCCCTGTAGGGGCGGGGCTTGCCCCGCCCGGCGTCACCCCCTGCACAGTGTTCGGCGCGGAGCGCGGCTGCCATTCACCCTATTCATAACGTAACGCCTCAACCGGATTCAGCCGCGCCGCTCGGCCGGCCGGGTATAACCCCGCCAGCAGGCTGACTACTATGGCGAAGACTATAGCGCCTGCGGCCAGCCACCAGGGGACGTACGAGATCTTTACGCCGGGAAGATCCTGGCGGCGCAGGTACATGGTCGTCCCCCAGGTCAGCGCTGCCCCGATCAACCAGCCCAGAGCTACACCGGAGATGCCGCCGAGAAGCCCCATTGCGCCGGCTTCAGCGAAGAACAAGCTGCGCACATCGCGGTCCGTTGCCCCTAGCGCTTTAAGCACCCCGATCTCTCGCCGGCGCTCCAAAATGGCCATCACCAGCGTGTTGACAATTCCCAACGATGCCACGGTCAACGCGAGACTTCCGAACAAGCCTAGGAAGAGATCGAAGACCGTGAAGATCAGGCGCAGATTCCGCGTCGCATCGAGCAGCGAAAAAGTGTTGAAACCCATTTTCTTGATGGTTTCTTCGACCTTCAGGACATCTTTTGGGGATTTCACTCGGACCGTCAGCTGCAGGTAGACTGGTTTTCCCGAACCTCCGGCGTGGACGAATTCCTGCACGTCGTTTGGTTGCGCGACGTGAAGATCTTCCGCTACGCGAAGGGGGATGAACACGCGGCCGCCACCCCCCATTCCAGCGGAAGGGTCGGTGTCGATGATTCCCGCGACGCGAAGTTTCTTCTCGCGGGAGACGATCGTAATACCGCCCGACATCATCTCGTCCATCTGTTTATCGATATCCTTTTCGTTGGCTACGTCTGCGGAGGAGGCTTCGTGGCGTTGTGCGTAACGGAGAGTGAGTTCCTTTCCAACTAGCGTCGCGGGTTGCGGCGAGAGCTCTTTGGCAAATTCAGATTGCAGGATCGCTTCGTCCGCGGTCGGCGACGAGAAGGCTTTGCCGGTGATGCCGTCGAAGGTGCCGGTGTTGCGGGAGGAGTCCGGTAATCCCAGAACATTTGTGGAGTAAGTGGCGCCGTTGAAACCGACTTCGGTCAGGAAGCGGATTTGCGGGTAGACCTCAGTTACGTTAGGCAACTTTCCTATTTCCTGGCGCGATGTTTCGTCGAGGAGCTTGGTGTCTTCGGGCTTCGCGGACTTTTTAACAGTCGGCCGTGGACCGTCGCCTCCCATGAAGCGCATTCCACGTTTGGAACTCACGAAGACGGAGTCGAACAGCCCCGATTTGTTCAGGCGCTGGGAAGCCAGCGTTTGCAGGCCAACGCCGAGCGACAGCATCGCGACTAGCGAGGCCACTCCGACCGCGACGCCTAGAGTCGTAAGCGAATTCCGCAGCATGGCTTCACGCAAATTGCGGAAAGCCAGTTCGGTGAGGTCGCGGCCTTTCATGTGTTTGGACCAAAGGCTTCGCTGGCTTGTTCCCCCGATTGTAGGCGCTGGGCTTCAGCCCGGCGAAACGTGTCGCTCACGAGCCGTCCGTCGGAGAGCACGACGATGCGGTTAGCGAAACGCTCAGCCAGGGGGCGCTCGTGGGTAACCATGATGATGGTCATGCCTAGAGTGGATTGAATTTCGCGAAGAAGCAGCAGAATCTGCTCGCCGTTTACGCTGTCGAGATTGCCCGTGGGCTCATCGGCAAAGAGGATGGCCGGGCGATTGACGAGGGCTCGGGCTAACGCACCCCGTTGTTGCTCGCCGCCGGAGAGTTCGCTGGGGCGGTGTCGGCGGCGCCCGCCGAGGCCTACGTGTTCGAGGGCCGCAGCGACGCGTACTTCACGGTCGGCGCGATCGACTTCGGCTAGACGCAACGGCAGTTCCACGTTTTCTTCCAGGGTCATGCGTGGGAGCAGGTTGAAGGATTGGAACACCATGCCGACGGTGTCGCGGCGGTAGCGCGCAAGCTCCGTCGAGTCAATGGCGGCGAGGTTGCGTCCGCGAACGTGTATGGCTCCCGAAGTAGCGCGATCGAGTCCCGCAAGAAGATTGAGGAAGGTGGACTTACCTGAGCCTGAGCTCCCAAGGAGCGCGAGAAATTCTCCGGCTCGGATTTCGAGGGACACATCGTTTACGGCGGAAATGACGGCTTCGCCCAGGCGATACTGGCGTGAGACATTTTGGGCCTGAATCAACGGTCGGTCGAAGGCTTGGCCGGGGCTCTGGTTCGATGGCATCGGGTCCGTACAATAGTAATACGCCTACGGCGCCGCCGATATTTCGAAAGAACCATCCCCAGTCCGCAACTTGCTTTCGTCAACGCGACCTCGGGAGTCGGAAGACTCGCCACTACTTCGTCGGCAGTGACGCTCCCCTGAGCGCGCAGAAGATCCTGTTCGGCCTGAGCGTCCTTCACCAGGAACTGAGCCGCCCGCCATCCCCCCACCCGCGCTTACTTCTTCTTGGCCGCCCGTTGAGCGCGCGCCGCAGAGTTGGCCGCCACCGCGGCGCGGATGAGTTCCTTCAACGCAGCTTCGTTGATCTTTTCCCCTTCGCGAAAATCAATCGCACGCCGCACGTTTCCTTCCAGGCTGGAATTGAACACCTTCTTGGGGTCTTTGATGGAGGCTCCGCGATAGAAGGTGAGCTTAACGGCCTGCTTGTACACTTCCCCCGTGCATACCCCGCCGTCATGGGACCACACCGGGATTCCAGGGGATTTTGGCTTCTCCCATTTCCACTCCTCCTCGATGTCGGGGTCGGCGTCGTGGATGAGCTGACGGACACGAGCGAGGGTCTCTCCTCTCCAATCTCCCAGCTCTTGAATCCGCTTGGTGATCTTCGCCGAAGCGGCCTCGCTGTTCGGACGACCTGTCGGCTTCATGCTCTCACCGACCTTTCGTTTTGCCAGGCCAGTCCTTTCGAAACAAGTCGTCGAACCACATGGCCTTTCCACATCCACAGTCCCGAAAGGACGATGATAGGAACGAAGACAAACCGCGTAGTGAAGGCGTAGTTGTGAATTTGGTCAAACGGACTATAAATATAACCGAGTATCGGAATGCTAAAGACGATGTGAATCCAGCGAAAGATTAAACGTATGGTCCCTTGGTTCATGATATTTCCACCTCCATTTATGGTTTTTCAGCCGCCTGAGGCGGCTTGTTGCGTGTTTCAATACCGAACTGCTTTGCGTACTCCGCGTTCAGCCGCTGCCAGCCGCTGAACTGCATGGCGTCGGCGCCGACGATACGTCCAATCGGCTGACCCGCGAGGAGCCGTTCAAGCACGTCGAACGAGATGTGCCACCCGGCAGCGCCCCACGCGATGAAGCGGCGATCGATGCTATGCCACAGCGTCAGACGTGTGCCGCCCGCAAAGGCTTCGAGTTCCCAACGAGTATCGCCGTACTCCAGCATCTTGGGAGCGTCGGCTCGCGTCACTCTTGTTTCCAGCGCCGCGCCCGTTCCCACCCAGGTGATCTTCACCGTGCCCACCGTACCCAAGCTCCCATCGGCGTCGAAGGGCGCCCACTCCCGCAGATGCGCCGGGTCCGTCAGCGCCTGCCAGACTTTTTCCGGCGAGTGGCGCAGCTCTCTGACGAGAATGAGCGTCCACTTCTCTCCGTCCTTTCGTACCTGCGCCTCGCGGGCCGGACCCGGTGAGTATTGCTCGCCTTCGATCATCTTCTTCTCCTGACGTCAGCCTGGATCATCCGCTGATTGTCCGTCCGCTGACCGTACGCCCTACCAGCGCTTCAGCTGCGTCACCTGAATGAGGTTGCCACAGGTGTCCTTGACCATGGCGATGATCGAGGCGGTCACATCCGTTGGTGGCATGGTGAACTCGGCCCCGCGCCCCTTCATACGCTCATATTCGGCCTGCACGTCGTCGGTGAAGAACATGGCCGCGGGCTGGCTCTGTTGAAACAGCGCCTGCTGATACGCTTTGGCTGCCGGGTTGTCGTTCAGCGCCAACTGCAACTCCGTGCCGTCCGGCTCCTCGGGCGAGGCCACCGTCAGCCAGCGATATGGCCCCTGCGAAAAGTCCGTCTTCTTTTTAAACCCGAGCACCTCCGTATAGAAGCGCAGGGCCTTCTCCTGGTCGTCCACGTGTACGCTGGTCACTTTGATTTTCATTTCGTTTCTCCTTTATCACGTTCGCGGTTTGCGCCGCGTCCGCGTTTCCTTGTCTTCCTTTTCGTTGCTGTTGGCTCTTCCATGCGATCCAGGTGGCGTTCGAGAGCATCTACGTAACCCGACCAGAACCGGCGGAACTGATCCAGCCAGGCATCGAACTCCTGAAATGGTTCAGGTTTCAACCGGTACAGACGCCGCTGTGCGTCCACCGTGGATTCCACGAAACCCGCCTCCCGCAGCACCCGCAGGTGCTTTGACACGGTCGGCTGCGGCATCCCCAGTTGACGCTCGATCTCTCCAACCGACTGTTGCGACGAGACCAGCAGGCTCAGGATCGCGCGGCGGTTCGGCTCCGCAATGATTTCGAACACTTCCATGCTCTTCATATACTCCACGGAGCATATACGTGTCAAGGCATATTTAAGCGCCGGGCCCGAGGCCATGCCCAGGAAAACGTGCGGCAAAAAAGTGCCCTCACTTAACACAGTGACAATCAGAGAGGGGCTCGGGGATCGAAATAGCGTGAGTCACTCGTAACGCAAGGCGACTAGCGGATCAACACGCATCGCCCGTCGCGCAGGGATGTAGCACGCCAAAACAGCAATTGCTGTCAACAGCGTAGAAACCGCTATAAATGTAAGCGGGTCGCTCGCTTTAACGCCGTAGAGCAAGTTTGCGAAGGTCACGAGTAGGCGGGTGAGAACGAGCGCTACCCCTGCCCCAATCGCGAGGCCAGCTAACGCCAGCCGCAAGCCCTGTGCGATTACCATTC